>Ga0209535_1003187_pt1 | contig 10500 bp, 15 predicted proteins | sample LinPmetageLP28_FD_184041 | JGI IMG/M metagenome (GOLD analysis project Ga0209535, IMG submission 184041) | Marine viral communities from the Pacific Ocean - LP-28 (SPAdes) (version 2) | ecosystem: Environmental > Aquatic > Marine > Oceanic | place: Pacific Ocean | collected 2009-08-22
AAGATCCATTAGTCGTACTAAATGCACTAGTAATAGCTGTGCCTAATGGATTAACTAAAGGATGAATATCATAGTAAACTTCTCCTGAGTAAACATATAAAATTCTGTTAGTTCCTATGGCAGCGTATTTAATACCTTGTTTATTAACCATATGATGCAATTGTCTAGCAGCACCTGTTAATTTACTGTCTCCTAATTGAGACCAACCACCTATTTTTTCAGGTGTGCCATACCTAAAACGTACATTTTCTCCACCTGTCCACTGTGACTCAGCTCCGGTAGATGTAACTTGTTTATTGAATCCTGGTAAAAAACCTAGTTTTTGTAACATAATAGACCACTATATATAACTTTTATAAAAAATATATTATTTTTTCCAGTCTATTATTAAATGAATTCTATCAATTTGTCCATTGTTCGTTACAGAGTGCACTTTTTCTGAGTTTTTTATTTCCCATATATAGCCCTCTTCTAAATTTTTAGATTCTCCGCCAACTGTAAATATTACATCTTTGTTGGTAACAATTGGAATATGGTATCTATATGTATTTTCTAAAGATTCACCATAATCTTGATGTGGAGGAATAGAACATTTAACAGGAAGCTTAACTAAAATAGCTCTTACGATAGAACCTGTAGAGTGTTTTTGTAATAATGATTTTTCTATTGGTTCTAATATATTTTTAAAAAATAAATAATGATAGTGTTCTTTAGAAATAGCTTCATCAAAATTTTCATCATATATAATTGGTATGGTTTTTGTTTGATTATGCACTTCAAAAGTATTTTGTCTAAAAGTATACTTGTTCCATTCATCTTTTAAAAAAGACTCAACATATTTTTTAGCTTCTGAAATGTCTACTTTATTAACAAAATTAAAATTAGGTGTTTTTTCCCAAGTTTTTTCTAAATATTTATATTTACTATATATTTCTTTAGGTAAAATTTTATCGTAATCATTGTTATCTTTTTCTATTTTATCTGTTTTAATTGTATGTAAAGGAGCTTGAATATGTTCATCTTCATATTTAACTCCATTAAGTTCTAATTGCTGTAACTTATTTATGTCTAAAGTAAAACGTTCTTTATTACAAAAATCACAAACACTGTTAATAACATCTTGTGGTTTAGAAACTAAATCATCATATTCTATAATTAATTTTTTTATAGTTGGGTCTTGCAAAACAGTTCCTACTGATCGATAGTCAAATTGAACCATTTGATTGGGTGCCATAACATGGTCCATATTTTGATACACACCACCCATTTTATAAAAAGAACCTAGTATCTCTTTTAAAGGTCTTTTTAAAAAAATAAATTTTATTTCTTTAGGTTTAATATATTTTTTAATTAAACTAATATTTCCTAATGTGCCCCACGGAGCTCGATCAATTATAACATCTTCTTTCCAATGTGAATAATATTGATCAACTAGATTATCTAATACATTATTAATAGATTGATCGTCAGGAAAATTTTTATGGAACTCCCCTCTTTTAATATTATTTAAATGATACAATATATTTATTAAATTACTGTGTGCCGTTACGGCTATACTAGGATGCTGCATAAACAAAGATGCAAGTAAGGTATTACCTGCTCTTGGTAAACCACCTAAAAAAATTAATTCTTTCATTATTTTTTAAATTCACTTGTTACTCCTAGCATAGGTCTATTATCGTATATATTTTGTTTTCCTTGAGTAACTACATTATTATAATGAAGAAAAACTTGTGCGCAGTTTTCTCCTTCAAATTTTTCACGCCAATGTTCTAAAACCATTCCTTGATAAATTAACATGTCGCCTGGTTCTAAATCTACTTTTATTCCAGGATTATTACTTTCAGCAGTAAAATTATTTTGACCAGGAATGCCTACATTTTTATTTGGTTCTAAATAAATAGGCCAAGGATCTCCTCCTAAATTTAAAGTTGTTGATATCTCACACGATACTCTATCTTTGTGTCTTTTTAAGACATCTCCGTTTTTATAAATTCTTGCATACGCATAAGTAGGGATTAATTCTAACTCTGTTTCTTTTTGCATTAACGGAATTAAATTTTGTAATAAAGTTTCCATAGCAATATCACCATAATGAGAATAAGTTTCTGGAATTTGTTCATCAGTCCAGACACCAAATTCAGTTCTCCATGGCGCTAAGTAACCGTTGTCAAAATAAAATCTAGCTACTTTTCTTTTGTTACAAAAATATTCATAAACAAACTTTGCTAATTCTTTTGATATGGCATTTTTAATAACTGTATATTTTTTATCTTTAAAACTCATGTTATACCTTTAACCTTAAATTTCCAGACACGGTTATTCTATAGTCATCACTTGTATAAAATGGAAATACTTGATGAAGTTGTGCGGCTCTAAAAAATATAATATTGCCTTCAAAACTTTTGTCCACGGGTAAAATATCGCAATGTATTTCTCCGCTATAGTTTGTATTTAAAAAAGCAAACTTAGATGTATGCTGAGTACTAAAAGTATCTTTTTTTACATCTTTAAAATAAGTTTCTTCTTCTTTTAAATCGTAAGGAATTTTTATAAAAATTACAAATGAAAATAAACCTGTGTGTTTATGCGGAGGATTAAACTCATATTTTTTTTGGTAATTAACCCATAAACTATCAATATAAAAAGGTTTGTTTTCAGACAAAACTTGCATTTGTGATCCTTTAATAATTGTTTTAATTATTTCGTGAGTTAAACAATGTTCATTAATAAATTTTACAAAATCTTTTGATATTTCTTCTATAAAATATTCTTCTTTAATATGTCCCGCTAAAGTATAGTTTGCTTTTTTAGATTTTTCTTTAGCATTAACACATGATTTTTTTATCCATTCAAAAATAGGTTTAGGTAACACTGCACCAACAGCTCCCCTCCATTCAATTGCATCTTGCGACAATTCCCAATTTGTTTTAGTTAAACTCATAAGCTTCCTTTCTTCTTCCATTAAATGACAATGTAATTCTTTCTTTAGAAGTATCACATTTTTTAACAGAATGTAAGACATCAGATTTAAATATAATTATTTTTCCTAATTCAGGTTTAATAGTAACGTCGTATTTTTTAAAGTATGTTCCAGGTTCTTGATCAGTTAAGTATAAAATTCCACTATGACTACAGGGAAGTTTTATTTTTGCGTTAACAGTAACATGGTCGTGTTCTTGCACATAATCATTTTTATTTAAAACGTTTCCCCATGCGTCATACCAAAAATATTTGTATGTAATATCTTTTACTTTATTAAAAATTTTTTTATCAATAAAATAATTCCAATAAGTCATTTGTCCTTTTACATTTGTAAGATTTCTAAATGATTCAACAGTGTTATTTTTAATTTCTGTTTGTAAACTTTTTAAATAATCAGTGTCTGTTATTTTATATTCATCATAAAACATTTGTTTTAAAAGCAAGTGTTATTCTTACTTCTCCTTTATTAGGTGCTAATCCTCTGTGTTCTTTTTTTGCATCAAAAGCAATTAACCTGTTTTGAACAAATTTAATTTTATTTTCTCCCTTAATCTCAAATTCACCACTATCTGCTAATGTTTTTGTTACCATGTATAAACATGTAATATCACCATCATCTTTATGAAAAGAACCAGTCATGTTTTCATGTTGTATATTAATATACATTCTATTTAATTGTAATTTTTTATTTAATGTTTTTTCTAATTTAAAAAAAAGATAATTATTTAAAGCATCTTCAATATTTAAACTTGAAACATAAAAAGAATTTATATCTTCGTCGTTAGATTTATGTCCATAATAATGAGGAAAACGATATAAAAAATAATTTTCTAAGTAATCTACTAAGTCTTTATTTAACCAATTATCTACAATTTTAAGCATATCTGGGAGTATCGTTATCGTGTTTAAAATAATTAAAATTTATTACTACTCTTATTTTTTGATCGGTAGCACTGACACTTTGATGTTGGAGGTTTGAATCAAAAGTTATCATCCTGTTTCCAATTGATTTTATAATTTTACCGTTCTCAAATTCTGTGTAACCATTGTTGGTATTAACATAATATATAGAAGTTAAATTATTATTACTATCATTGTGGTAGCCGTGTTTTTCATGTTCTTTTGTTTTACCTGTTAGATTAGCTTTTATTCTAACTAAAGCTTTTACATCTAACTTTATTAAAAAAGTTGTTAACAATGAATAAAAATCTGAATTAATTTTATTGGCTTTATAAAACAAATGAACAAATTGAAAATAAGGATCGTTAGGGTTGTTTTCTTCTGAAGCAACAATTCCATTATTGTAATACCAAGGAAAACTACTTTGTAACATTAAGTTCTGTATAGACTCAAAGTCTTCTTTTGGTAAAAAATTATCAACAATATCGATCATTGCCAAGGGCGTCCACAACACCACATTACTAAACTGTAACGTGTTCCTTGAGTTACAGGTTTTACTCTATGCCAAACAAAACCAGGAAACACAACAATAGAACCTTGTGGTATTACTTCAGTAGCTTGAACAATTTTTTGTTTTTCTTCTGGAGTATTTTTTCTAAAATCAAATTCAATATCACCACCCACATAATCTTTTGGATCACTTAATTGAACTATCATAGATAATTTTCTTATTTTTCCTTGTAATGGACCTTGTTGAGTATAAGGGTCTGAATGCGAATCTATATGCCAATTATAAAATTGATTTAGTTTATATTTTGTAAATTGACATTGTTCCGCCCAATCCCATTGATAATTCCATCCAGCATTGTTATTAGCAATTTGAACAAAATGAAAAAGTTCATCATAAAGCCATCTTCCATCTAACCAAGCAATGTTAGAATCTCTTACCTTTTTTAAATTATCTAATCTTTTATCATTTTTAACATCTTCATCTTTCATTCCTAAAGTTAAAGCTTGTTTTTCTCTTAAAGAATTTCCGTATTTAATTAAATTGTTACAGAAATTTTTTGATAAAACATTATCAAAATACCAATAATAATTTTCTAATTGCATATCTCTTTATACAAGAAATATATATGTTTTTGTATTTAAAGTAAATAGATTAAGTAGGCCAGCTACCAGCTTTTATAGATTCAAAACACGTTTTCATACTCCAAACTCCTGTAGCTTTAGGAGCTAATTTTTTAACCCAAACGATTCCTGATCCACCGGCACCTGATTGTGAACCTTGTGGATTTCCATTATAACCGGCACCACCACCGCCGCCACCAGTATTACTTATACCAGATGGTCCGGGTGTAGGTGTTCCACTAGAAGATGGTCCTGGCTTTCCATTAGTACCACCGTCGTTTCCTGAACCACCAGATGATGAACCGGCTCCTCCGCCGCCACCACCACCGGCATAAATACCAGCTTGAGGTCCAAAATAAGGAACAAAATTTAATCCTGTTCCACCTTCTCCTCCTGCACTTGTTGGTGCAGATGAACCAACAGCGCCAGCTCCTCCTCCTCCACCTGAGTTTCCATTAGGTGATGGGTAAGTTCCAGGGCTTCCTGCTCCTCCAGTATTTCCTTCAGGTGGATCAAAACTACCTGTGTTTCCATTTCCACCTGCGTTTCCTCCAGCATCGCCTCCACCACCGGAACCTCCGTTAGTATTAGCTTGTGGTACAAGACCACCTTGGCCTCCACCAGTAGCTGTATATGTAACACCTTCAATAACAATTGAAGAAGAAGCTCCTTTACTTAAACCTCCAGCTCCAATAGTTACAGGTGCAGATGCAGGGTTAGGCGTTAAAATATCTTCAATAATACGTGCGCCGCCAGCTCCGCCTCCTCCGTTAACTACATTAGTACCCCCATCTCCGCCACCTCCAGCAGAAACAATTCCAATTGTTACCGCTCCTAAAGTACCAGGGATAGTAAAAGTTCCATTTGATGTAACTGAAGAAGATGTATTATCTCCATCACCACCAATAATACTATTAACTTTTCCTATAAGTCCGCCATTGCCTCTAGACATTATACATTACTCCATGTGTTTGTTTCAGTATTCCAATAATAGTTTATATCTGTTGCACTGTCCAGTGCTGTCCATCTTTGATTATCTTCGTCCCAAACTTTAGGATCTAATAAAACATCATTATGAGACATTGTAGATGGGTCTGCTACAGGAGCATCATAAAAACCAGTTGATGTATTTAAAGTCCAAGAATCATGAGGTTTGTTAGCTTGAACAAAACCATTTAAAGTTGAATCATATTTCAAACTTTCATCACTAGCATAATTTAATCTAAAAGCTTTTGATTGATCGTCAGATGCTACAACTGTATTATCTTGTTCAGTATAATGCACACCTTTTTTAGTATTGTAAGAAGTTCTTTTCCAATAAGTGTTTGGATAAACACCTCCAAATTCTTGTTTTAATATAACACAGTCACGTGTTATAGAAGCTACCCATTGTTCTAATTCTGCAGAGTTTTCTCCACCATGACTAACACAGTCTTGATCAGATATAACAACAGCTCTTATAACTAAATTATCTTCTGATTTTATTTCTGCAAAATGTGCCATACTAAATTCCTTTTATACTTACCCATTGATTGTTTTCTTGATCCCATCTATATGGTCCATTTTCATCTAATGGTACATCTACAGGTGGTTTCCACATCAAATTTGGTTCATCCCAAACCCAATTATCATATGTTTTTCCTGGAACAAATTTATCACTTGATGCATCATAAGTATATTCTGCTCCAGCGTACATTTGTCTAAAGTTATTATTAAAAGAAGTTTGTTTCCAATAGGTGTTCGGATAAACTCCTCCTAATTCTTCTTTTATAAGAGGATCTTGTGATGTGTTATTAGCAACCCAAGTTTCAACTTCAGCAGATAAATCTCCGCCATTAGCATCAACATCGGAATTGTTAATTACAACAACTCTTAAAACTTTATTATTGTCTGATCTAATTTCTGCAAAATGTGCCATATTAATTTACCCAAGTACCTGCTTTAACATTATCATAAACTTCAAACATATTCCAAACTCCTGATGCTGTAGAAACTGGGTTTTCTTTTACAGATACATAACCTGATCCTCCAGCACTACCGGAACCTCCTTGAGGAATAGTACAGTTTGCACCTTTTCCACCTTCTCCAGCGTTAGCTGTACCTGCTGGTCCTGCTGGTGGAGATGTAGGATATCTTCCTGATCGTCCTCCTTTAGAAAAATCTGTTGCTGATCCGGGGTTATTAAAATCTGATGGAGTTCCGGCTCCTCCGTTGCCTGGATAAGCTGGGCCGTTTCCTCCGACACCTCCAGCACCTCCGCCACCACCTCCGGCGTATAATGGTCCAGCGCCTTGTGTACCACCAGGGTTTCCTTCTGGTGGAGAATAACTTCCTTCATTTCCTGCTCCGGCTGATCCTGGTGATCCTCCTCCAGATCCTCCAGCGCCTGCGTTTCCTGATGTATGTCCACCACCTAAACCACCACCTGTTGAAGATATTGGGTCAGTTGCACCGAATGTAGAATTACTTCCTTTACCGGCTACACTACCCCCACCACCTACAGTAATAGGTACTCCTGAAGCAGGTGTTGGATGACCAGTAACGATACGAAATCCGCCGCCACCGCCACCTCCGCCTCCGGATGTGTTTCCTCCAACGTTTCCGCCGCCACCGCCTCCGGCAACTAACATAACGTCAACAGTAGTTTGACCTGTTCTTGCAGTGAAAGTTCCATTACCTGTAAAATTAGTTACGACTGTACCTGCTATACTTGTAGGTTCGTTTACAGGTCCTATAATTCCGCCATTTGCCATAGCTAAAATCTCCTACGCGTCGTTTAGAATTTCAAAGTTTACGGTAACAACTAGGTCGCCGTTAGCACTTGCGCCACCTTCTAGGTTATCACCTTCTTCTAAATAAAGAGCTGAATTTTTATCAATTACAACTAGAGTTGCATCTGCTGGTACAGAAATTGTACTTGCTATTGCTACAGGTGATCCACCGGATTTAGTTATAAAAATTGAGGCGTCTGCTGCTGATGATCCATCAATGTTTGCTATTATAATACTATTAACTTTAACAAGTGTATCTGAAGCTGCTGCTAAAAGCTCTGTAGTAAGAGTAGTAGTTAATGCTGCTTGTATCGATTCACCTGTTATTGATGTTACATTTACTAGATTTGGGTTTGCCATAATTTATTTTCTCCTGTTGATCTTTTATCCGAAAACTAATGCCATTGCAATAGCTTTTCCTACTGTTGATGCTGTATTACCATTAATTTGAACTTGACCTGTTCCTTTTGGAACTAGATTAAGACTTACATTAGTTTCTCCAGAAGCCGTAATACTAGGCGCATTTCCTGAAGCAGCGTTAGCTAATGTAATCTCATTAACTGCTGAACCTGTAGCAGTTAAAAGCATTAATTCATTACCACTTGTGTCTAAAATAGAAGTACCTATTTTAGGGGCTGTTAAAGTTTTGTTTGTTAAAGTTTGAGTGCCTGTAAGTGTTACATCTCCAGTTGCTATTTTATATATATCTGGATTTGTTCCATCATTTGCTGTTGCAAATAAAATAGCGTCACTTTTATCTGTAGCTGAAAAAGTATGTGAATCTCCTGAGCCTGACACATATTTAAATTGTACTGTGTAAGCACCTGATGTTGAATTTCTTAAAAAATAAAATGTTTGTGCATCTAATGGAATTGTTACAACTCTGTTTCCAGAAATAGATCCTGTAAGTTCAATCATTCTATGAGACATAGCAGCACCAGTTGATCCATCAGAAACTGTAAGAGCTGTTGGTGTTCCAGAATCTCCAACGGCTTGAGAAGTAAATCCGCCTGAAATTTGTTCTATAATATTTAAATTGGTGTTAGTTTTTGTTCCCCATGTACCGGCGTTTTCACCAGTTGCCATTAGTTCTACACCGAGAGCCGTATAAGTTGATGCCATAATTTTGTTCTCCTAATTAGTATCTTTTTTTAATTTGTTTTAAACTCATTGTCAATCATTTACTGTAGTATAATTTGCAGTTTGAGTTGCTGTAACTGAACTATATCCAGCACTTTGTGTGGCTGTTATATCTTCGTAACCCAAAGGAGCTACACCAATTGGTGATATACTAGCAGTTGCTGAAACACCTGTCAATCCCATAACATCTGCCGGTGTTCCTGTAGGGAATGTACCAGCTGTAGAAGTTGCTGAAACACCTGTCAATCCCATAACATCTGCCGGTGTTAAACTTCCTACAGAAGATGTTGCAGAAACTCCTGTTAAATCTACTATAGGATTTGTAGAAGTTGCAATAGTGCCTAATGATACTGTTGCAGAAAGTCCTGTTAATCCCATAACGTCTGCTGGTGTAATTGCACCCACAGAAGCAGTTGAACTTAATCCAGTTAATCCCATTGTTTGATCTGCAGGATCTAACGAACCGACTGATGCGGTTGCACTTTGACCTGTTAAACTAAACGTAGCATCAGAAATAGCTGTTGGTGATCCAACAGTTGATGTTGCAGACAATCCAGTTAAACCTAAAACGTCTGAAGGAGTTAAAAAATATTCTCCACCCCAACCAGTTGTTGCAGATCCCCAAGTTTGTTTACCCCAACTAACATCTTCTCCAATACCTGTAGTTGCTTCAACACCGGTTAATAAAATTGTTAATCCAGAAGCTCCCCAGTTTTCAACACCCCAACCATCTTGTCCCCAACCAGTATTTATTTCTGTAGTAATTGTAGGTGAACCTGTTGATGAAGTAGAGGAAACTCCGGTAAGTGTAATGATAGCATCATTAAGTTCGCCCCATTCACCATCATTCCAAGCTTGTGCTCCCCAACCTAATTCAAATTCATTAGTGGTTCCCCAACGATTAGTACCCCAGGTTGTGCCTGATTCATTCCAAGAATTGGCCATAAGGATTGCCTCCCTATGCTATACGAATTATTGCGTTAGATGCGTCAGCTGTTGGAAATTGAATTGTAAAAGTTCCGCTTGTTACAGTTTTGTCTGAACCGAATGCAATTGCACAAACTGCTCTATCAGCATTTGTATCATTATATATTAAACAACCATTAGCTGTAAATGAAGCAGAAGTAAAACTTATGTCTGCAAAATCACAACACGCAGTGTCTGTAGATAAAGCAGGAGTTACACTTGTAAGTGCTTTTCCACCGGCTGTGTAAGCGGATCCTGATGTGTTAGAAATTTCGTTTGATGTACTGTAAGCTGTTGTTGATTTGTTTAAAGTTGCAGAGCTTGTGTATAAAGCTAATTTAAATGAGTTCCCAGACGATGCTGTAAAATTATGTAAAGCTTGTAAAACTTCTGTTTTAAAACTGTTACAAATTGCCGATGTTATTGCCATAATATTTTTCTCCTATTATTGAGGCGGTGACTCGATTGGAATTCTTATTGTACCATCCGTGTAATCGTCTCGTCTTCTTCTTCCAATTTGCATCGCTGCAAACTTTTGTAGTTCAGTTTTATACTTCTGTTCGTATAATGTCAACATATCAGTTGGACCTTTTAAAAATCCATATGC
>Ga0209535_1003188_pt1 | contig 10499 bp, 17 predicted proteins | sample LinPmetageLP28_FD_184041 | JGI IMG/M metagenome (GOLD analysis project Ga0209535, IMG submission 184041) | Marine viral communities from the Pacific Ocean - LP-28 (SPAdes) (version 2) | ecosystem: Environmental > Aquatic > Marine > Oceanic | place: Pacific Ocean | collected 2009-08-22
TTGCCAATGACAGATTCTCATTTGTTATGGACAAGGCTCCAGATGATAAAAATTTAAAAGGTTCAGACATACAGTTTCCATTTGACAGTGGCATCGGACGTAGGCTGAAGATGAAAGACATTTGTTGGTATGGTGAGAATGACCTAAATAAAAATGGCAAGGTTGGTGCTACAAGTTGGGACAGTTTCAGTTATGTGCTAATGATGGCCCATAATGTTTACAATCAGATCAGAGCGATACAGATTGCAAACGATATGAACGATATAGAATCAATGAAATACAGGCCAGAGGTAAAACATTGGCGTAAAACAAAGGCATCGGACAAGACAGATGAACCAAGCATATACGTTCCAAGAAACATATTATATTTCAACACACTTGTTGAAGAAGTATTCACTAGTGAGAAACCAATGGAGGTCATAAGCAACGCATCAAGTTATCTAGCAGACATCAGAGGCAACAGATGGGCTAGGGCAACAGGTGGTGGTAAAGGCACAAACAATTTCAGTTCTTTATTTGAATAGGAGGACACAATGAAGATAGCAAAGAGAAGAAGCAAAAAACTCAAGAAACTTGAGGAAGAACATGTATATCTCGATAAGAAGGTAAAACAACTTACCAAAGACAGACTCAAGGACAGGAGTACCGAGAGCAAGGACATCCTATCTAGGTTGAAGAGGACCAAACTAATGGTCAAAGATGCCATTGCAAAAGCAAAAGCCACGTTGACAAGTTGATCAAACCGTAATATAATAATAACATGGACAGAGATTACAAAACAGGCAAAAGTGACAGTGTAGGTATATTTTCAGGTTTGGAGATAGAACACACACCCGCACTTGGTAAACAGACATTATTCCTTGCAAGGAATGATTTATTCTTTGATGATATAATTGAACTAGCGGAGAAGGTCAACGCAGAAGCAATATATTTCGGTGCGAACAGAAGTTTCATGTACAACATAGCCAATCAACCACAACTGATCAAGAGACTGATGAGGAAAGGTTACTGGTGCACAATAGACTATCAACACAGTGTACACGCAGAAGTCAAGGAGAGATTCAAGGACATATGGAAGGAAGAAAAGTTTATACCATTCTGTTCTGTGATATTCCCTAATTCGGAGGACGACGACAACCTGTGCATAAAAGTTGATGATGTGGACTTCAATGCAACGGGACCGGGTGTATGGACAATGAGCATGAATCATTTCAAACAGAGTGCAGGATTCACATCTTGGGACGAATACAAACAGGATGAACCAATAGAGGAGAAGCATGCCAAGAAAGCAGTCTAAAGAGGATCGTGATTACAAGGAAGGTGTTGCAAGTTTCAATGCTTGGATGAAAGATAATAAGAGACTCGAGAAGATGGGATTGTATGGCACAGACTACTACGTGAGAAGGGTCGAGGAACTAGAAGCAAAAGTAAAAAGATTAGAAGCAAGACTAAAAACAAAGGGGAAAAAATGAGTACTGAGGAAATGAGAGATCAAGCACTAACAGAACAGGCCAACAGAGGCCACAAGATGATATGGGTGACTTTTAGAAAAGAAGGATTGCACAAATACCCAGCGGCATTGGATGATCCTAAACTAGCAACAGGTGATGAGTATGATGTAAGTTTCCTGGGGTATGTACACAGACACATATTCCATTTCAAAGTAGCAATAGAAGTAACACATGATGACAGAGATATAGAATTTATACAGTTTAAAAGATGGATTGAGAACATGTATGCAGATGGCACAATGAAACTTGACTACAAATCATGTGAAATGATGAGTGATGACTTGTACATGGCCATAACAAAGAAGTATCCAGGTAGAAAAATTGAAATAGACGTGAGTGAAGATGGCGAGAATGGAAGCCATGCAGTTTACGAAGTACCAGTGATGGGTGGAATATAATGAAAGAGATTCATATACAACAGAAGAGAGCAACAACTAGAATGGGACACTTGCCTGTAGAGGGTGGTGGCCTGAATGCTGGATATGATACAGTTGACGCAGTGGCTAACATCTGCACAACAGCAGGTAACCTTGGCATGGAGTATGGCAAGGACTTTATCTGGGCATACGCAGGATATGAAGATGTGGGAGAAGACCTTGATGAGTGTATCACACTGATGGTCAAGGAGGAGAAATATGAATCATTCCTACAACTTGCCGTACAAAACAATCACAAAATAAAACACACTAACGACGGAACAGTCAAATTAATAAAGGAGAGAAGATAAGATGAAGATACCATACACTAATTTTAAAACGAGAATAGGTGATGATAACGCAGTAGGTGGATGTGCATTCATAGGCGGTGAATGGAAAGACGTAGACACTGTAGAAATTTTTGGTGACAAGAAGGTCGTAGTATTTGCACTACCAGGAGCATTTACACCCACTTGTAGTTCACAACAGTTACCGGGATACGAAGAAATGTACGATGAGTTCAAAGCAAATGGTATAGATGAAGTTTATTGTTTATCAGTAAATGATGCATTTGTAATGAACGCATGGTTCAAAGACTTAGGTATTAAAAAAGTTAAACCAATCGGTGACGGCGAAGGTGTTTTCACGCAAGGAGCAGGATTCCTTGTAAGCAAACCTGTACAGGGTTTTGGAATGAGATCATGGAGATATTCTATGCTGGTCAACAATGGTGAGATAGTCAAACAGTTTGTTGAAGAAGGACAAAATAACTCAAGTGATGATAATGATCCATTTGAAGTGTCTGATGCAAAAACAATGCTAGATTTTATTAAGAGTTATAATGTATAAACCACTACCGGATGGATTAACTATAAAAGATTCCGAATTGCAAGGATTAGGATTATTTGCTACGCAAGGGTTCGATGCCGATGTGGTACTGGGAATAGTACACATCAAGAATAAAAATTTTCCACACGGAGCAATCAGAACGGCCTTGGGTGCATTTTACAACCATTCAGACAATCCCAACTGTAAGAACGTAAAAGGCTTCTGGCATCAATTGCCAGTGCATTACCTTATCACAACAAAATCAATAAAAGAAGGAGATGAGCTCACAGCGGCCTATAGTTTGTACAAGGATTTCAGTGACAAATGGGAATAAAGGAGTTATAATAAGCATATGAAAATATTTTACATGGGCCTAGAGCCATACGAAGGTAGATACACTTTACAACTACAAGACTGGACTGAAAGAGCATACAAGAAGGCCGGTATAGATTATGTTGTTGTTCCAGGAACGACAATAGATGACACAAAAGCAATCAGTGTCGGACAAGTTTTAGATGCACATGGACGTTCGTATTTTGGAATGAGCCAACTAATGAATCTTGTACAAATGATGCGTAATGGTGAAGTAACTAAAAATGATGTCATATTCTTTGAGGACATGTTCCAACCAGGCATGGAATCACTACCTTACATCCTTAATCAAGTAGATGAAAAACATAGACCAAAAATATATCTAAGATGTCTTGCACAGGCAATAGATCCAGATGATTTTGTACATGTTTGGGGGATGAGCAAGTGGATGAGCATGTATGAGCAGATGTGTAATGAGATACCTAACGTTCATATACTAGCAACTAATGAAGAGATGGTTGCACATATGCGTATTGCAAACTGGTCAGCACCGTTATATAACATATCAGGGTTGAGCTTTGGCAAGGAAGAAGTACAGAGTAGAGTTCCAGACAGGAAACCATTTATCGAAAGAAAACAGAGAGTTGTGTTCGGTGCTAGATGGGATCAAGAAAAACAGCCACAATTTTTCATGGACCTTGCAACAAAATTTAAAGATACACATCCAGATGTAGAATTTGCGATATGTCAAGGCGGTCCGTTGAGATCTAACAACAAGTTTTATGTTGATGAAGCAAAACATCTAGCCAAGGAAGGCATATTGACCATACATGAAAATTTGAAGAAGAACGAGTACTACAAAATACTCGCAGACTCGAGAGTGATGTTCAACTGTGCTTTACAAGACTGGGTGTCTAACACAGTATCAGAAGCAGACGCAATGGGTTGTAATGTGTTGTTTCCAGCATACAGATCATTTCCAGAAACATTCGCAAATGACCATACAAGAATGTACGTTCCATGGTCACAACAAGATGCCATGGACAAACTAGAAGTATTATTAAGCAAACCATCCCCTAGTATAGGTAAAATTTCTGATTGGACAGACGGTACCATAGACAGAATGATAGACATTATGACAGGCAAGGGTGAACAATGGAGAAGAGATGGACAACACTACAGAACACCAGTATCAGAAGCCAAATATTAAAGGACTGAGCAAAGCAGTACTCGTCACGGGTGGAGCAGGGTATGTGGGTTCACACACCTGCAAGTTCCTGGCCAAGAATGGATTCACACCAGTAGTCATAGATCGAGATCTTAAGACAAAATTCAAACCTGCAGAATTTGGTCCAATCTTTGATATAAATCTTCCACAAGAGATTGAAAGGTTAGACGAGATCATAAAAAGGTTTAACATCACAAGTTGCATACATTTTGCCGGCAGTGCCTCGGTGGCAGAGTCTGTAAAGGACCCGTCTCAGTATTATAAAAACAATGTTATCGGAACCATCGTGTTACTTGATAAATTGATCGAATGTGGTGTCAAAACTTTCGTATATAGTTCTAGTGCGGCCACCTATGGTGATCCAGGAATGCAGTTGGCCATGGAGACTGATGTACCGAATCCCATTAGTGCATATGGTAGTAGCAAACTAATGATGGAAATGATATGTAAGGATTATCACCGAGCATATGGATTATCAAGCATTGGTTTGAGATACTTCAATGCCGCGGGTGCAGATCCTGAAGCCGAAGTAGGAGAATTAAGAGAAAAAGAAACACACATCATACCACTGGCAATAGCGGCCGCAAAGCAGGGAAAAACATTCAAGATATTTGGAGACAAGTATCCTACAGATGACGGGACATGTGTCAGAGATTATGTACACGTGATGGACCTAGCAGATGCACATCTTAAAGCATTGAACTATGCTTCTCAGAATTCAGTGGCAGAAGTTTTCAACCTAGGATCAGGGGAACCTGCTTCCAACAAGCAGTTGATAGAAACAGTACAGAAACATGCAGGGGAGATGAACATAGAGATGCATGACAACAGACCGGGTGATCCTGCATACTTGGTAGCGGACACCAGCAAGGTGAAGGAAATTTTAGAGTGGGAGCCAACACAGAGCAGTCTTGACAACGTGGTAGCAACTGCTGTACAATGGTATAACAAGACACACAAGAAGGAAATACAATAATGTATGAAAAAATATTGTTTAATATCACATACGGTACTGAATGTGAACGTGACCAAGATCCGTGTGCTGAAATACTGCTAAATCAACAAATAGTAATCCCCAAACAGCCAATAAAAAATAATCAACAGGTCGAATTTGAGTTGGACCTCGAAAAAGATACACAGTACAAACTAACGATTAACAGAACAAATCATAATAGCAAAAATAAGCAAGTATTGTCAATAAAAAGTTTTCATGCTGATGGGATTGACCTAAATAGAGTACTCGATCATATGTATTTTTATCCACAATATCCTGCTATATGGTATAAGCAACAGATAGAGTCCGGGAATGAATTGCCCGAGAAACAAAAAGGTTGGCGAGATTGGGGGTTCAATGGACAATGGGTTATGAACTTCGAAACACCATTCTATACTTGGCTTTTGAAAACAATATAATGACTCCAAAAGAAAAATATCATCTATTTAGAACAAATAAAAAGTTCTGTGTCGCGCCATGGACTAGTTTTCAAGTTTATGCAGATGGTAGGGTTGCAACTTGCAGTATAGGAAAAGAAACATTAGGAAATGTCAATGATAAAAGTGTATCTCAAATCCTATCCAACAATCCAATTGTAAAAAGAATTAAAACAAACATGTTAAACAATGTTGCAGATACAAATTGCACAATCTGTGATCGTAGATCTATCGACGAAGACGGGTTCGAGTATTACAGAGATCACCTCAATAAAATGATAGAAGATAAAGATATAGACTACAACGATATTGATAACTTTGATTTACGAAGTATCGACCTACATTGGTCTAATATTTGCAACTTACGTTGTGTCATGTGTCGGCCTTCACAAAGCAGTTTAATTGCAAAAGACGAAGGGGTAACTATAACACCCGTAACCAAAGATACTATTTCTAAAATAACAGAGATGATTGTGAAAAATCAGTACAAAATCAGAGAAATATACCTAAGCGGTGGAGAACCTTTCTACATACCACAGAACGTAGAACTTCTTAAAAAATTGTCAAACAAAGATGTACCTATACGAATCAACACAAACATGCACTGGAACGAAAACAATAGATTGTTTAAAATTTTAAAAACATTTAATAATGTTAATCTAACAATGAGTGTTGATGCACTACATGAAAAATTTAATTACATCAGAAACGGTGCCGATTGGGAGGTGTTTATAAAAAATTTCCAGTACATAAAAAAAAATACAAACTTCGATATTAGAATTAATACTATTTTCAGTGTGATGAACGCAGACGATCTTTGTGCAAACATTAAATATTTTTATCAAGAACAAAACATAAAAAATATAACAATTAATGTGTTGTACAGGCCCAAAGAACTCAGTGCTAGAAATTATCCTCTTCAAAAAAAACAATTAATAATCGATCAAATAGAAAAGTTAATGACACAGATTGCACCGGAAGACGTTAACCTGATTGGCAATCTAAAGAATTGTATTACACAGATTAAATCAGATAATCAACACGATTACAAAGATGCTCTAGACAGAGTAACTAAAAAAAATAAAAAGCCGTGGCAAACAGTATTAACAGATTTAGTATGATGAAAAAAGCACTGTTAATAGGGTGTGGTAATGAAAGAGGTGAGAATATTATTAAAGGGTGTCATGCCTCTGGGTTTGAAGTTACAAACATTGGCTCTAGCGTCTCAAAATTAACCCATGTTCGTAGCATAAAAAGAGACTGGGCTAAACTAGACATTATTGAAATACATAAAATATTACAAAAATTAGATCATGGTTTTGATTTCATCTTCTTTAACCAGAACGCATCAAGTTTAGGTCCTGACAATTTTAATTTGCACTCAAAGACATTGGACTTATGGGCTCTACACAAAAGTTGGCTGAATAGTTATTGGTTGAGTTGCCAGATGCCATACACTATTATCAAAAGTTTAGAGAAAAAATTAAGTCCTAACACAATAATTGGATGGATGCTTTCCGGTTTCATAGACAAAGATAAAAAAGGTGTGGAAATACATCCTGATTATAGTGGGTACAAGTATACAAATTACCTATTAATGAAAAATTTTAACACAAAGTATCAATGTTTTGGTATAGATCCCAAATTTGAAACTAGTGACAAGATCCAACCTTTGATCAAAGAAATATGTTCAGGCAATAAAAAATGTGACGGTGAACTTTTTTAAGTTGACTAAACGTAATAATACAAATATAATAGGAGTACAATGATAGATGAAGATATATTAAAAGACAGTTGGATGCCTGAGACACCCATAAGCAAAAAGATTAAGGAAAGAATCAAGAAGGCGGGCAAGAGATTCCATTCCAATGACAACATCTCAGAATTCATAGAGGATGGTGAGATGGATCAACTGCAGGCAGAGGTACAAGAGAAACTACAGGGTGTGTTAGACAGTCTTGTGATTGACACAGAAAACGACCACAACACGCAGGAGACTGCAAAACGTGTGGCCAAGATGTACATCAGAGAGACATTTGGTGGTAGGTTCAAGCCGGCACCGAGAGTAACAAGTTTCCCCAACATGGGTTACAAGAGCATGTACACCAGTGGTCCAATATCGATCAGGTCAACGTGTGCCCATCACTTCCAGAACATCGTGGGCAAAGCATGGGTTGGCATCATTCCAAATGGTGAAGTGATCGGATTGAGCAAGTTCAACAGGATAGTACATCACATAGTGGAGAGACCGCAGATACAGGAAGAGATGACAACACAGATAGCAGATGAATTGAAGAAATATGCTAAGACCGACAACCTTGCAGTAGTTGTAAAAGCAGAACATCACTGCATGACACACAGAGGTGTAAGAGAACATGAGTCGGACATGACCACAGCAATCATGCTGGGTGCATTCAAGAATGATCCTGCAACTAGGGATGAATTTTATAAAATTTGTATGAGCATGAAGGGTCATGGCTAGGAAAAAATTTACAACAAAAGCACAGAAAAAAACTGTTGATGAACTTTGGGAGTATACAAAGCAGGCAAACATGCAATCGGACAGCATAGAAATGGGTGCATGGAGCACAGAAGAAATAGTTTCAGATGGAATACAGAACACTGGAGACTTCTCGTACAGTTTTGGCGATCTCGGTGATATGAGGCAATTAGATATGTTTGATGAGATGGACATGAGAGACAAATACCCGGCATTGAATCAAGCATGGGAACACTACCGGAGTGTGCTAGAAGTTTGTAAAACAAAAGAGAAAGAAGATCATGAGGATCGATAATGAACCAAAATTAAACTTCGAAGATGTGTTGTTAAAACCAAAACGCTCAACACTGTCAAGTAGACGAGATGTTGACATGACTCGTAAGTTCACTTTTCGTAATTCAAGAAAGGTGATGGACTTCCTTCCAATATTCGCAAGTAACATGGATGGTGTTGGCACTTTCTCCATGGCGAAAGAGATGCAGAAGCACAAGATGATGACTGTTATAACAAAGTCAACAACTCCAGAACAGTGGAAAGCGGCCGCAGGCACAGGACTAAGAATGCAATCAGTGTCAGTATGCACAGGAACAAATCGTATGTGGGATCCAGAAGCACAGGATTACAAAAACATGCAACTGGTTCTAGAGATGTTTCCAGACGTCAAGATGATCACCGTGGACGTTGCAAACGCATATCATCAAAACTTCGTAGATTTTATTAAGAAAGTCAGAGACGAATATCCAGACAAGACTATAATAGCAGGCAACGTGGTTACCCCAGAAATGGTCGAGGAATTGATCATAGTCGGTGCTGACGTAGTCAAGGTTGGCATAGGTCCAGGTTCAGTGTGTACAACAAGAACAATGACCGGTGTAGGTGTGCCACAGTTCTCAGCAATAGTGGAATGTTCAGATGCGGCGAATGGCGTTGGCGGACACATAATGGCAGACGGTGGCTGTGTACACCCAGGAGATATAGCAAAAGCATTTGGTGGTGGAGCACACATGGTCATGATCGGTGGAATGTTGGCAGGGCATGACGAGTCAGAACAACCTGTTGTCGACGGCAGAGTAGAATTTTATGGTATGAGCTCAGATAAAGCTCGTGAAGTACATGGCAAACGTAAAGATGGATACAGAGGTAACGAAGGCAGACTGATATCCTTGCCACACAGAGGACCGGTTGAACCGACTTTGGAAGATATACTAGGCGGAGTAAGAAGTGCTTGTACATATATTGGTGCAAGAAAACTTAAAGATATGGCCAAGTGTGCAAGTTTCGTGACAACCAACAATGTAATCAACAGGGTCTATGAACAATTCACAAAATAAAAGAATAGACGAAATAGAAGATCAAATAGAAACACTAGAAGGTCAATTGACCAGTGTTCGTAAAGTCACACCGTTGCATGATGCAACTTGGTATGTGAAATGGGTTGGTGTATTTTTTGTCTGTTGTGCGGTTTTATGTAGATCCGTGGAAGAAGTTCCAAAGATATATGATGTTATGTTCTCAGTAATAGGCACTGCGGCATGGCTATGGGTGGGAATCAGGTGGCATGATAGAGCATTAATAGTTTTAAACACGATACTGCTGGCAATGTTGGTATCAGGTGGAGCGAGGTATATTGTACAATGGCTGATGTAGACAAAAATTATTTCACAACAGGACAGATGCGTAATGCACTTATACAGATCGAGGACAAAATGGTGCATTCAAACTGGATGCCTAACGTCATACTTGGTATAAACAGAGGCGGATGTATACCTGGTGTGTACCTTTCGCACAGGTTAAAAACAGCACACGAGGTGTTGGATGTAAGATTAAGAGATCACACTGCCAAACCAAATCTAAGCGTGTTAGAAAAAGCATTTGCATTCCAAAAGAAAATACTGATCATTGACGACATCAATGATTCTGGAGCAACATTCCAATACATACTGGACAACTTCGGAAAGCATGACGAGAGAATAAAATTTGCCGCACTGATCAACAACAAACCCTCAAAGGTCAAAGTAGATTACCATGGTTACGAGATAAACAAGGACGAAGTGCCCAGTTGGATCGTATTCCCATGGGAAGAGTGGGACAAATAAACTAAAGGTTGTGTTGACACAATCTTGGTAATCCAAGTAAAATTACATTAACATTTAAACCTTAAGGAGGACTTAATGTTCAAAAACGTAGACAAATCAATGCTGTTGAAATTAGTGGCACTTCACGTTATCGTGATCACTGTTTCAAATGCGTTAGTGGCAATACCTGTAGAGATA
>Ga0209535_1003189_pt1 | contig 10498 bp, 21 predicted proteins | sample LinPmetageLP28_FD_184041 | JGI IMG/M metagenome (GOLD analysis project Ga0209535, IMG submission 184041) | Marine viral communities from the Pacific Ocean - LP-28 (SPAdes) (version 2) | ecosystem: Environmental > Aquatic > Marine > Oceanic | place: Pacific Ocean | collected 2009-08-22
CTTATGAGTTATTTTATAAGTCTGAGGACTTTGATCCTAAACAATATTTTTTAACTAAAACACTTTAAACCATGGCAAGAACCAGAAAACAAATTTGTACAGTATCAGGAATTAACACAAGCGTTAATAACTTCTACACAGGACAAAACCACGTTAAAGCAGTAGATAACCTAAGAAGAAATACAGGTGCTACTAAAGATCAAATCACAAGAATGTTTAATCAAGTAAACGCGTACTAATATGGCAAGTATAATTAAAGCTAGTATTAACCTTAATGAAATACCTAAAGATAAAATTATTATAGGTAAAAAAGGTAAATACTTACCGATAACGATTACACTGAACGACGAAGTTGATCAGTTTGGTAATCAAGGTCCTGTAATAGTGGATCAGACAAAAGAAGAAAGAGAAGCTAAAGTAGCTAAGACTTATCTCGGAAATGTAAAAGTGGTATGGACTAATGGTGATAACGTAAACGCAGCACCTAGAACAGATCAACCACAACAAGCTCAACCAGCTAAACAAGAGGTTGAAGACGATTTACCGTTTTAATATTACAAACTAAACACGAACAATTAAGGATAATATAATAAACGAATAAATGCAGACAACAGAGATCAATGGATTCTTGATTGATACATTCAATCAACATGGCCTAGAAGAGAAAACGCAAGGCATATGTCCTTTGTGTTCTCACGATAGGAAACCCAAAAATCAAAAGGCCAAATGCGCGTCTTATGATTGGGAACGTGGTCTCGGTACTTGTCACAATTGTAACACGTCATTTCAATTACATACGTATCAACGTAAAGGCGCTAGTGAAAAAGTTTATGTAAGACCTACAGAGACTACATATCAACCACCGGCAACTAAAGTAATTGGATGGTTTGAAACAAGAGGAATATCTCAGCAAACCTTGATCGACTTAAACGTCGGTGAAGGTTCTGAGTATATGCCGCAAACCGGTAAAACCGAGAACACAATAAAGTTTAATTATTTCATGGGCGATCAACTTATCAATGTTAAGTATCGCGATGGAAGAAAAAACTTTAAATTATATAAGGGTGCTGAAAAAGTATTCTATAATATAAACAGTATAGTAGGTTATGACAGTTGCGTTATAACTGAGGGTGAAATGGATGTGTTAGCTTTACATGAAGCTGGTATTAAAAATGCAATATCAGTTCCTAACGGCGCTACACTAAACTCTAATAATTTAGATTATCTTGATAACTGTATTGATTACTTTGAAGACAAAGAAAAAGTAATACTAGCAGTTGATTCAGATGATGCAGGACAAGCATTACAAGCAGAGCTAGTTAGAAGACTAGGTGCTGAGGTTTGTTTCTTAGTATCATTTGATGATTGCAAAGATGCTAATGAATATTTACAAAAGTATGGCAAAGAAAAATTACAAGAGCGTATATCTACAGCAAGGCCTGTACCGCTTGAAAACGTCACGACGTTTAAAGATATTGAAGACGAGATTACAGATTTTGTACGCAATGGTTTCAAGAAAGGATTTCAAGTTGGCTTACAAAACTTCGACGATATTTTTTCCACGTATACCGGTCAGTTTATCACTGTTACTGGGATACCTAGTAGCGGTAAGTCTGACTTTGTTGATCAGATGGTCGTAGGTTATAATAATAACTATGGCTGGAAAACAGCTTTTGCATCACCTGAAAATGCTCCTACGTATTTACATGCTCACAAGCTAATGCGTAAGACTTGGCAAGGTATGCCATCATCTAAAGATATACACGGTGAAAAGTGGAATCAAGTAGCAGATCATATTAATGATAATTATTTCTTTATTGATATGGAGCGTTATACACTAGAGTCTGTGTTACGTAAAGGCGCTGAGCTTGTAAAACGTAAAGGTATTAAATGTCTAGTTATAGATCCTTTTAATAAGGTTAGAGACGTAGACTGTAAGACTGAAGACGTTAATAGATATACAATGGAATATCTAACTAAGATCGAGATGTTTGCTAAGAAGTATGATGTACTAGTATTTATAGTAGCTCACCCTACTAAGATGTACAAAGACAAAGACGGTAAAATTGAAGAGCCTACAATGTATAACATAAAAGGTGGTGGTGAATGGTACGATGCTAGTTATCACGGTATATTAGTTCACAGAGATTATGAAAACAAAACTGTTAAAGCTAAGATACTTAAAGTTAAGTTTCAAAACTTAGGTGAAAACGGCGCTGAAGCTCATTTTAAATGGGAACCAAGATCTGGTTGCTTTATACCTAACGAGCCTGCTGTCAGCGAGACAGAAGCAATGCCATGGGAGTAAGAAAAATTAACATGGGCCAATATCAACCCACGGCTAAAGACTTTAAGCATATGCGATGGTGTATTAATAATGAAATTAAAATATCACCAACAGCTTTTAGTACTTACGAATGGTATATTGATATAGAGATAAACAATAAAAAAAACAGATCCCCGCAAGTTTATACTAAAAAAGACTTATGGGAGCAAATATTTAATTATTACAAATATTATTACAACAAATATGCAAAATAGTTATTACAACGCAAACGCAGCTTATGAATCATTACTAGATAACGTTATACAAAACGGCGTAGAGTTTGATGATACAAAAGCTTTGTTTAACTGTGGGTTCTATATTAGAAACCCATTAGAAAACTTAATTACAAACAAAGAACGTAACTGGAGTTTAGAATATGCTGAGGCTGAATGGGCTTGGTATTTATCAGGTGATCCTAGTATTGATAAGCTAGGAGAACTATACGGTAAGATACCACCGATATGGGAAAAAATGGCAGACAGCAATAGAAAAGTAAATTCTAATTATGGTTATCAGTGGAAACGTAACAACCAAATAGATTATGTTGTTGCAAAGCTAAGACAAAATCCTAAAACTAGACACGCAGCAATAAGTATATATGATGGCAAAGAATTTGATGATTACAAAAAAGACACGCCATGTACTTATGCAGTTCAGTTTACAATTATAGATGAACTAGTTAACATGTCTGTCTATATGCGTTCTAATGACATCTGGTACGGTTTCTGCAATGATCAGTATCAATTCTCAATGTTGCAACAAATGATTGCTAAGAGATTAAATAGAAAAGTAGGTTGGTATTACCATCACGCGCACAATATGCACCTATATAACAATAAATTATAAATATGTATTATATATACCACATACCAGGTAAAAAGATAGGCGTAACACGTAATCTTAATAACAGAGTAACCCTTATGCAAGGCTATAAGGAGACAGAGTATGAGGTTCTTGAACAGTCAGATGATATAGATTATATATCAGACCGTGAAATAGAACTTCAAAAGTCTTATGGCTACAAGGTTGATTTAAAAAAATATAAAAACCTAAAATTTAATAAAATGAAAATAAACGCTACAGAGCAGACCTCAACTTTCCCTTGTCCTCTTAATAAACTAAAAGGACAACTGATGGATAACATAGGTTTAAAATGGCAAACAGAGTTCGGCCAGTTTGAAATAACAAAAAAGAACATACCATGGATTATTCAAAATGCTAAAACATCTATGTTTAACAACGATAGATCTTACGTATATAATAAAGCTTTTTATGAAGCTTATTTTAATCCAGAGCATACGCCAGCAGAAGCTTGCTGCGGTAAAACTTCTGAAAGATTTGATCTTATAAGAGACTGGGCAGCAACAAGAGGTTTATACCAACAAGGTAATCCACATACACAATATGTTAAGTTGCAAGAAGAAGCTGGAGAGCTTGCTAAAGCATTACTTAAAAACGATCAGCCAGAAATTGTAGATGCAATAGGTGATATGGTTGTAGTACTTACAAACTTAGCTCACTTACAAGGATACGATATAGAATATTGTATTGATGAAGCTTACAAAGTTATAGCAACAAGAACAGGTAAAATGATTAACGGAACATTCGTGAAAGATGCAGATTAAAACACAAGATAAGATAGTACAAAACGTACTAAGGAAGATGGACGAACGTAGCTTAATAGGCCAAAAGAAATATGGAGCTACAATGATGCAAGAAATTGAAGGTCAAAAGAAAGATCTAGGTAGATTTATTGTTGATGTACAAGAAGAATTAATGGATGCAATACTATATCTTGAATCAGCTAGACATTGTTTGAAAGATGAGATCGAAGAAGCTTTATATGCTAAGGCTAGAAGAGTTAATGAAAACATAAATGATATAAACATCTACGATGAAACGATCTTTTAAACGTAAAAAAGGTCCTGTACAATCTAAGAAGATAACATACGATGGAATTAAGTTTGCGTCAGGTCTTGAAAGATATATGTACATGGCTCTTAAAAAAGCAAAGATCAAAGCTAAATATGAAGGTCAAACGTTTGAGCTTATCTCAGCGTTTGATTTTGAGCTTGAGTCAATAGAAAGACAAAGCAATGGTAAAGGTGAATACAAAAACAGAGGTAATAAAAAAATACTTAATATAAAGTATACACCAGATTTTATCGGTAAAGATTTTATAATCGAAACAAAAGGTAGAGCCAACGAGTCTTTTCCACTTAGATGGAAACTATTTAAAAGATTACTAACAGAAAGTAATTTTATTACTCAATCACCAATTAAATGGACTTTATATAAACCACAAAATCAAAAAGAATGCGACGAGACAATAAGATTAATCCTGCTCAAGCAAAACACTTAGCACGATCTAAATACGCAGAGCGTCAAATAGAAAAATGGTGGAAGTGGAGCTGGAACCAAAGAAACAAAGTAAAATACAAAGAATTAGTAGAACAACAAGATAAATATAAAATAAAAGTATATGGATAAAATAAAAGAATATGCTGTAACAAATTACCCTAAAACATTTAAAGATGTTGGTAATGTTATAGTAGAAGAGAACGATGTGGTTTATTTTGTATCATCACACAAAGATGGTTCTCCTATAGTAATTAATAAAAAAACAATAAATGGCTAAAGAAATAAAAAACTGGACTTTAAGTATAGGTTTTTACCCTGGAATATGTCTAGGTATAAGAACATATGACGAACCAGATCAAATGACCTATGTCTTATATATACCTTTTATTGATATATCACTAGAAATACACAATGAATAATGGGACTATTTGATAGTAGAATACCGTATAAACCTTTTGAGTATCCTGAGTACTACACAGAAGGCTGGTTAAAACAAGCTCAGGCCTTTTGGTTACATACTGAAATACCTATGTCAGGTGACGTAAAAGACTGGAACGAAAAATTAACAGCAGAAGAAAAACATTTAGTAGGTAATATACTATTAGGTTTTGCTCAGACAGAATGTGCCGTGTCTGATTACTGGACACAAAAAGTTGTTGGCTGGTTTCCTAAACATGAGATACAACAAATGGCTATGATGTTTGGTTCGCAAGAAACAATACACGCCGTAGCATATAGTTATTTAAATGAAACTTTAAAATTAGAAGACTATGAAGCGTTTTTACACGAACCTGCGACAGCCGATCGTTTTGATAACTTGGTTGCTTATAATGGCGATGACCCTGTGGGTATCGGAACCTCCCTTGCTATCTTCTCTGCTTTTGCAGAAGGCGTTAGCTTATATAGTGCCTTCGCTGTGCTTTATAGTTTTCAGCTACGCAATTTACTTAAAGGAATCGGACAGCAAATGAAATGGTCTGTAAGAGACGAAAGCTTACATAGCAAAATGGGTTGTCAGTTGTTTAGACATATGTGTGAAGAAGACAATAGCTTACTAGACGCTTGTAAAGAAGATATATATCTTGCTGCTAAGACTATGGTTGAGCTAGAAGAAAAGTATATAGACAAGATGTTTGAAATGGGTGATATTGAAGGTATGAGATCATTTGACTTAAAACAATTTATAAGAAAAAGAGCTAATGATAAACTACAAGAACTTGGTTACACGGATAAAAGAAGATTATTTAACTATGACAAACAAGGAGCGGCTAACTTGGATTGGTTCTTTCATCTTACTGGGGGTCACACTCACACTGATTTTTTCGCGGTTAGGCCAACTGACTATAGTAAAGCAAATGAAGGCGAAGATTTTGAAGACATTTGGTAATGGACAGAAAAAGAAGATGGAAATATAGACTTATAAAGTTTTTAAGATATACAAATAAACTAACAGCTTATCAAAAATTTGCATCACGTATAGGATACTTTGGTGCAGCTTTTTTGATAGCAGGACAATGGACGCTAGAACCTAAATTATTTATAATAGGTTTTATCTGTGTAATGATACAGACAGCTTCAAGAAAACAATGGAACCTAGTTGCTTTAAACATGAACGGTTTAGTAGCTTGGATAACACATTTTTTAAAATGATATATGTAATAGATAATTTTTTACCATATAATGTTTTTAATGCTTTGAAACAAATAAAAGATTTTAAAGAATTTAAAACACCTGGTAAATCTTTTTGGATATCAAAACTACCAAAAGAATTTCAAAATTTTATAACAAAAAAAATAAGTGAAGCAGAAGGAAAAAAAATAGAAAATATATTATGTTTTTTGAGAGAAGCAAAACAAAATCAAGATACAGAGTGGAGAATACATAATGATACTATCATTGAAGGTCAAAAACCTGATAGAGCTTTAGTTTTGTATATTAATTCACAGGAAGATAAATTAAATGGAACCGCTTTTTGGGAACATGAAAATTATGGAGAAAACTATATTGAAAGCAATTCAGACGAGTTTGATCGTATGTTAATTGAAGACGCTAATGATAAATCTAAATGGAAATTAAAATCTATAATTGGCTACAAAGAAAACAGATTATTATCTTATCCTTGTAATTATTTTCATAGTAAATATCCTAATAAATTTAAAGAATCAAGAAGAGTTTTAGTAATGTTTTATAAAATAAAAAAATAATGCCAAACAACAAATTAAAAGAAAAAGTAAACGCCTTAACTAGAGTGATAGGGCAAATGTTAAAAGATCTACAAGAAATAGACAATTTAGCAAGAGGAACACTAACAGCTTTTCAGCTACATATAGGAGAAGAAGAATGGACTAAAATAATGGTAGAGTTAAAACAATTAGAAGAAAAAGAATTAGAACCAGAAAAGAAATTAGATTTAGATGTGGAATAATGAATGGAAAAAAGGAACAGACTATCCAGAGTGGGGAGACACTGAAGTCTACAAAAAAACTATCGCAGGGGGATATCTTCTTGGCAGCGAGTCTCCTAAAGACGCCTATGAAAGGGTATGTAACACAGTCGCAAAACGACTTGACAAACCAGAACTTGCAAAAACTTTCTATGAGTATATATGGAATGGTTGGCTCTGTCTTGCTAGTCCTGTTCTCAGTAATACTGGGACTGATCGCGGCCTTCCTATTAGTTGCTTTGGTATCGATGTAGCTGATAGTATAATAGATATAGGACAGAAAAACTTAGAGATGATGCTACTTGCTAAACACGGCGGTGGAGTTGGTATCGGTATAAATCAAATAAGACCTGCCGGAGCTAAAATTAAAGGAAATGGAACAAGTGACGGCGTTGTGCCTTTTTGTAAAATATACGATTCAACAATACTTGCCACTAATCAAGGATCTGTCAGACGAGGAGCTGCATCGGTTAATATTAATATTGAACATCCCGATTTTGAAGAGTGGATCGAAATACGTGAACCCAAAGGAGACGTCAATCGTCAATCACTTAACTTGCATCAGTGCGCTGTTGTCGGCGATAAGTTCATGCGAAGACTTGAACAAGGAGATGCAGAAGCTAGAAAACGTTGGGGAAAATTACTTCAAAAGCGTAAAGCTACTGGAGAACCATACGTGCTTTTTAAAGGAAATACAAATAAGAATAACCCCACAGCCTATAAACAAAACGCATTAAAAGTACATATGACCAATATTTGTAGTGAAATTACGCTACATACAGATGAAAATCATAGTTTTATATGTTGTCTATCTAGTTTAAACCTAGCTAAATATGACGAATGGAAAAATACTAACATAATACACGACTCGATATGGTTTCTTGATGGTGTGTTAGAAGAGTTTATACAAAAAGCTAAATACAGAAAAGGATTTGAAAATTCTGTAAGATCCGCCGAAAAAGGTAGAGCATTAGGCTTAGGTGTACTTGGATGGCATACATACTTACAAGAAAGAGGTTTACCATTTGAAGGTCTATTAGCACAATATGAAACAAGAAAAATTTTTAGTCAAATTAAAATCGAATCTGAACGAGCTAGCATGGCTCTTGCAGACATTTATGGAGAACCTCTTTGGTGCGTTGGCACTGGTTTTCGTAATACACACTTACGTGCTATTGCTCCTACTGTTAGCAACAGCAAACTTAGTGGCAATGTCTCACCAGGCATTGAACCTTGGGCCGCAAACATATTTACTGAGCAAAGTGCAAAAGGTACTTTTATACGTAAAAACCCAACCTTGGAGAATATTCTCGAAAAAGAAAAACTAAACACAAAAGAAGTATGGGATAAAATCTTAGCTGACGGAGGTTCGGTGCAAGATATAAAAGGTTTAAGTAAAGATACTAAAGAAGTATTTAAAACATTTAAAGAACTTAACCAGTTAGAATTGGTTAGGCAAGCTGGTATCCGCCAGCAGTATATAGATCAAAGTGTAAGTTTAAACTTAGCTTTTCCTAGCGAAGCAACACCAAAGTGGATTAATAAAGTTCACATGGATGCTTGGCACAAAGGAATTAAAACTTTATACTATATGCGGACAGAATCAGTCTTACGTGGCGATATTGCCAAAGATGCTATGGAAGACTGCGTTGCGTGTGATGGATAAATACAAAAAGGGGACCTCGTTTGAGATCCCCTTCTTGGTTACAGGAACGTTTGGGTATGGTGCCCATTCTAAAAAGGTTCCTTATTTTAACATTTCCATCTACGTCTAGCAGCTTTACCTCTTTCACCAGTCCAACCTTTTGACCTAGCACAAAACGATTTTCTTCGCTTAGCATCTTTACTACCAGGTTTAACATCTCCAGTTACAGCTGTTTTTAGTTTGCTTCCTGGGTTTTTTCTTTTATAGTCAGCAACTCCTTTTTTAGTCATTCCAGCGCCTTCTTCAGTTGTTCTAAAATTTCTACCTTTACCTTTAGTAGTTTTTCTAGGCTCTTTGCTTTTTTTTAATAATGGTGATTTTAATTCAAACATAATTATTTTTTAACGCAATTGTTAACCATTTTAATTTTTCCACTTTTAGTTTTTTTACGACTAGGTGATTTCTTTTTACCTTTAGCCACGTAGCCTTTCCAACAACTTGGAGCTTTTTTAGGCCCCATATCATCTATGTGCTTTTCAATTTCTTTAGACTGCTTTAAGTGCATTTTAGATGCTCCTTGTAATTCTGAAACTATTTCTTTTAATCTACCTTTTTTTATCATTTTATTATTTTATAAACTGTTTTACCAAACTCTTTTTCAGCGAGTAGCTTTCTGTTTCTATTTTTGTCTACACTTATATAACTAACATGTATCCATGCTGGATTTTTGTCATCACCAAATTCCCATATGATTTGATCAAAATTACAGTGATTACATATCCATTCATACATCTCTGCGTTAGTTTTATGTCCATAGACGTCGTCTAAGTCCATTGCTAGACCTTTACAATGCTGAGAACTAGATGATCCTCCTATGGCCTTATTTAATTCTTCAGAACGAAACATGCTATTGATCTTTATTGGTCCACCAACCCATAATCTTAGTGGTTCAAAAATCTTTTCAGCTAACATTTTCATGTTATTAGTTTGCTCTTCATTAGGTAAATTATCTATACCACATCTTTTAGCCGTATTTGAGTGCATTGCTTCAGCCAAAGTAATATGTTCGCTTATTTTACTCATTTTCTTTTATTGCTTTTAGAATCTCTTCTTCAGTAATTACAAGTTTAAAACTTATATCAGCATTCCATTGCGCGATCTTATTATTATCTTTATACAATATAGCTATTGGAACTGATTTTATTTTTTTTCTAAAAGCTGGTGTTTGTTCCTCTAAATAAGCTATTCTATATTCTACATTTTTAATCTTATCTATTTTAGCAGAGTTTCTTAAGTTCCATTCAGAGTTAATTTCTAATAAAACGTATTTTTGCGCGTAAATATTGCTAGCTAAAAATATAGCTATTAAGGTTAAAATGTTTTTCATAGTTTTATTTTTTAATGATCTGATAAAGTTTTTCGTCTATTTTATCTAGCTTGTCACTATTTTCTTCTACTTTATCTTGCGTATTCATTATGGTTTCCCTGATTAATTGATCTTTTAAATCATATTCAGTTCTACTAACCTCTGGCTCAGGTAGTTTTTTAGCAAGATCTATGTCCTTCTGAAGAGCAAACCACATACCTACTACGGTTACAACAAAGGCTACAATTATTATTAGTGTTTTTAAATCTAAAGTTAATTCAGTGTTTTCTGAAATTTTGTTACTCATTTTAGCTTCCTTTTTTTAAACTTCTTACAACTAAAGAAGGTGAATTATTA
>Ga0209535_1003190_pt1 | contig 10495 bp, 15 predicted proteins | sample LinPmetageLP28_FD_184041 | JGI IMG/M metagenome (GOLD analysis project Ga0209535, IMG submission 184041) | Marine viral communities from the Pacific Ocean - LP-28 (SPAdes) (version 2) | ecosystem: Environmental > Aquatic > Marine > Oceanic | place: Pacific Ocean | collected 2009-08-22
GTTGACTCATCTGTATCAGGCATAGGTGGAGATATCACATCAGTGGTAGCAGGTGCAGGTATGACAGGTGGAGGCACAACAGGTGATGTCACCCTTAATGTAATTGGTGGCACAGGTATAACAGCCAACGCAAATGACATAGCCATAGATGCAACAGTGGCAACACTGACAGGATCACAAGAATTAACAAATAAAACAGTAACATCAGCAGTTCTTAAAACAGGTGTAAGTGGCACAGCGGTCAAAGACGAAGACAACATGTCTTCTGACAGCGACACACACCTTGCAACACAGCAATCAATCAAAGCATACGCAGACACCAAAGCAGTATTAACAGGTTCAACCAACAATACTATTGCAACAGTCACAGGTGCACACGCACTAAATGGTGAAGCCAACTTGACATTTGATGGATCAACACTTGCAGTCACAGGAGCCGCAACCGTTTCAACCACACTAGGTGTTACAGGAGCGAGTACATTAGACGGAATCACAATCACGGACAACACCATATCAACCAATTCTTCAAATGCCAATCTTGAATTGGGCACAAACGGCACAGGTCGTGTTGAGATATCAGGTGATGGTTCAAGAGTAGGTGACTCTGGAAGCAGATACTCAGACTTCTTTGGATCAACAGGTGATCTCAAAAACTTTGTGCTTAACAAAAATCAAGAAGTAAATGCTGACACCACAGGCAAAACTTATGCCAACCTTATCAATCTAGATACCAAAATGATAACAGCAAGTTCAGGTATGGGTGGTGATAACAACAACTCCAACTTTAGACCAAGAAACTTGTTGGTAACCAACACAGTTGACACAAATGGTTTCTCATACAATCGATCAGGTTTTTCAAGAGGTCCAGTAGCACTAACATTTGGACAGAATATGATGAACACTGGTGGCAGTGCATCCTTAATTAGAAATATTAGAGGCTTTGATGCCGCGGCAGGTATCTATGTGGAAACCACAGGCAACCTTGCCAGTAATTTAACACTGACAGACGTGACAGTTGCTAACGCAACAGTTTACTCTGCAGATGAATCATCAGGAGCAAGTGGAACACCAACAGTGACAAATGGTTACAGTTATCGTTCTTCATACTACATGACATCCGGTGATGTAATCACAAACTATTACGCATACTACAACGAAGGGGGAGAAGATGCCTCAGCAACCAACAGATACGCATTCTACTCAACAGATGCCGCGGCATCATCAAGAATGGGTGCAATTAATCTTGACAACCAAGGCAGTAATCCATCAAACAGAGCGGACTCGGCTTGGATATATGCCAAGGATCACACAGATTCTAAAAGTCACGTTTATGCACAAGATGAAGATGGTAATGATACTAAACTATCACCACACAACGATGCAGGTGAATGGGAATTTTATTCTCACAATAAAACAACAGGCAAAACTGTTAGGATCAATATGGAACGAATGATTAAAGATATTGAGCAACTTACAGGCAAAACTTATATACAAAACAAATAATGACTACCAAAGAGAGATTGTACAAACTCGAACAAAAAATAAATCTCTTGATCAACAATCACATGGCACACCTAGATGCACGTGTCAAACGCAACGAATGGCTGTTGTACACCATATTAATGTTTTTGATTGGTATCAGTTTTAAGATGTGGTTTTAACTTCCCATCTACGTTTGCACACACCACACATTATTTTCCACCCATAGGGTATTTTAATTAAATTCTTTGCCGCAGGGCAATTTACATCTTCACTGCCACAAGACGTATTTTTACGATCCAACACGAACCTGCACACATGGGGATTGCCTGAGCAACTTCTGTTGCCGGGCTGTTTGGCCCTTGAGCTCTTGCCTGTGGTCTTGCTGACATGACGACGTGTTTCACTGCATTTAAAGTGTCCATATGGGGAGATTTTTTCGTTGAAGTTTTTCAGTGCTAGATATCCTTTGTCTTATGAGGCACCAAAAGAAATGGGAGTACCTAGCACATCAATTGAAAGTTTCATGAAACCAATTAACTTCCAACAATATTTATATGCACATATTATTTGGGTATTGTTTCTGGCTGTGTATGGGACTAACCCTGTTAGTCCAAAAACTCGTTACACTCGTTTTTATTTGTTTTCTTTAATTCGCGAACAATCATTTTGCTTGATGTTGAAGTCACAAGATGGCTATATGCAAATTTTAGAATAAAAAAAAATGCACATAACCAGCTTTTGTGCTTGATGTCTCGCACAAAATTCTACTAGATTTACAGCAGACGGATGTATTGGAACTGCTAAACGTTTGATCTATTACGGATCAAATAAAATCTCTGGCCCTTACAAATATGTGCAAATAGAAGTACACATATTAAAACTAGGTCATTAGCCATCATATTACGACTAGTGTTTTAGCCACTGGTTAGACTTGGCTTTGTCTTTGTTTTTGCCTGAATGCCTTTGCTTGGAGCCTTTGTCTTTGCCTTTTTATTTTTCTTATTTGTTGGGGAGTTAGTGCCATGATGTTGCATTTGAACAGTTTTTCAAAATTACGAATTGCTGTTTCTTGATGTTTTGCCTGATTGTTTTGAAGTGTATTAATGTGCCTTTGCTGTGGAGTTATCTGTGCCTGCATACTGTTATATATCACGAACTCAGAAATACTGGGTCTTTTCTGGATCTGAACTAAATAATAGTAAAGCAAACAATAATACAGGAGGCACTAAAAATGATACAATCAACGTATAAAGACATTTTAGCCAAAGGAAACAACAACAAATACTACGAACAGTCATACGACGAGCGTAGAAAACTAATACAACACGTACACGCTGTTACTGGAATAGTAGTGTATAGAGGTCCAAATTGGGAAGACAGCCGTGACTGGAAACAGTTTAGAGCAGAAATGATGGAGCCAGTAAAATGGGCCAAAGGCAAATACAGTTGGAATCCCAGTGTCGATGATATGCTGTGGGCATTTCAACAACTTGGATTTCATGAATACAACGGACAACCAGCTAGGGTGTCTGTTAAAATGGTTGATAATTTTAACAAATATTGTAGCATCATAGCCAAAATGTGGAACACATACAATCCAGAGTATAAGATGACGGCTGATGAAATACAGATTAAGATGACCGAAGAAATAACGCAGAATGCATATGGTAATCTATCCAAATTTATAATACCAAATCAACCAAATCAACCAAAACAACCAAAAGGAGAAAACAATGCCTAATTACGGACCACCATGGAATTTAGGACTTACTGGATTAGCCGCAGGATGGACACCAGCAAGAAGAAAGAAAATGAGCATAAAACAAAAACGCTGGTTAAGAAGAAATCCTGATTCACCAGTGGGCCAGAAAGGTCCTAGAAAAGGATTGTGGATAACTGGACCAGATCCCAAGGTGCACAAGCATTATTACAGATTCCTTAAAGCAAAAGCACAAGCCAAGTACTACAATCAAGATTGGACCATACTGTGGGAAGACTATTTGGACATATTAAAAACCATGCATGGCAGTTGGGGTCGAGGCAAAAAACAAAAAAACTTGTGTAGAATAGATACCAAACAGGGTTGGCACATGTCAAACGTCAAATTGATGGTAAGACTACAAGCCATGCGAAGACCAACAAAAAACAAGCGTATAAAACCAAAAGGACAAGGATCCAAAGCACGTGGTATCAACTGGAGAAAGGGAGGTCATGTTAATGGATAATGAACAACGGATTAAACAACAATCTGAATTTGTTATGGCACTGCACAAAGCCGCAAATCAAAAAGAATACGAACACAAACAAAAAATATCACTTGCAAAATTAGGTAAGAAAATGCCTCGTAAAGCAATAACCAAGGAGAACAAATGAACAGACAGAGAAAAGAACAAATAAAAAAACAAAACGAGAAGATACAAAAAGCGATTGATGAAAATGATAAAAAAGAGGGCAGTAAATTAAAACAACTGCTAGATGAGTTAAAAGCAACAGAAACTGAACACCCATCAAAGAAAAGTGCCGCTGATATTTTAAAAATAATCAAAGAACGTGATTACGAAAAAGAACTAGATAGAACACTAGATAGACACGCAACACTGTTGTCTAAAGTGTTTCTTAATAAAATTTTTATCAGCATACTCAACAACAAATAAGTAACTATACATTCATTTATGACATTTATGAATGTGCTCTTTACACTAGGTCAACAGCTTTTTAGTCGAGGCTGTTGGCCTTTTTATACTTCCTTATAATATTCTTTATAAATAATTTGACTTAGGGCTTTAGAAATAAGCATTAGGCATATCAAGCACCCCAGATTCCGTCATAGTAGTCTGGGGTGTAAATTAAACTAACAGAACAAAAAAGGAAAATATACAATGAAACAATTAGAAGACAAAGATCTTGTGCTTATGGCACAAATTATAGATGCATCATCTCAGAAAGGTGTATTCAAAGCACCTGATTTATCGATCATAGGTGATTTATACACAAAAGTTGTAGCATTATTACCAAAACAACCAGCCAAAAAAGAAGAAACCAATGAGCAAAAATAGAGTAGAACAAGAATGGTTAAACATACTCAAAGGATTTGCAGACGGTTACTGGAAGAAAGAAGTAGAAGAAGCACACAGTCTTTTTGATACACCTTATCCGAACAAGGGTGAAAAGGATTATATCAAACAAACTACATTCTTAGACAACGGTAAACGTGCCAAATTGATGTTGCTAAAATATCTTGCACAAGCATCTTCAGGTGCAGTGCATCCAACTGGTATGAACAATCAAGAAGAGAAAAGTGAAGCGGCAAAATTGCTTTCGATGGCACAAAAAAGGCTCGATAAAAAAGCAAATGAGTAATGTCCAAAATACCATTCAAAGTATTTTTAGACACGCTGAACATAATCAGTAATCAAACTACACCACCCGTACATCAAGAAATATGTGATTGGTTAGAAAACAGTGACGACCAACCTAGACGTGGATTACAAATGTTTAGGCATGGTGGCAAATCGTTTTTGATAGGTGCATATGTTTGCTGGAAACTGTTTCACGATCCTAATTGGACTTGTTTATTAATATCAGCCAAACGTAATCTAGCATTAAGGAACAGTCTGTTCATACGTAACATGATTGAGTCACACCCCATGTTGCAGGACATGAAAAGTGATCTGTATCAGTGGAAAGCAGAAACGTTCACAGTTGACAGAGAAATAATGCAGTTGAATCCTAGTGTAACTGTAAGTTCTTTAGGTGCGTCATTTACGGGATTTCACGCTTCAATGGTAATTGCAGACGACATAGAAACATCAGACAACGTTATAACTGCTGATCAAAGAGACAGGATCAAAGAGCGTGTTGCTGAATTTGGAAAACTTTCAAATCAAATTCTTATGGTAGGAACACCACACCATGAACAAACCATATATGATCATTTAGAAGATGTTGGATATGAATTCAAACGTATACCAGTGGTAAGGAAACGTGATGTGATACAAGAAGACAGCACAGTAGAACAAGAAGACTACCTAGCATGGGATAACCATCCAGAAAAAATGTTTACATATGAATGGTTGGATCAACAACGCAGAGAAACAACCACAGGTGATTTTAATTCACAGTACATGTTGATTCCTGAATCAACTTATCAACCATTAGTACAATTAGAAAACATCAAATACTACAACGATGAATTGCAATGGAACAGCATAGCACAACCTTTTGGTAATGCAATAACCACATGTACATTGGGCAGACACAACATTGAACGTATCTGTTCATACTGGGATCCAGCACAAGGATTGAGCGGTAGAGATAATTCTGTTCTATCCATATGTGCCAGAGACAGTGAGGGTAATACTTTTGTGCATGACATAAAAGTACTGAGTGCAGTAGACAAAGCAACAAAAGATTTTACAGAACAGTGTAGAGAAATTATTCATGCTTGTGCTTACCACAAAATAAGTCACGTATACGTTGAGGAAAACTTTTCTGCAACATTGGCAAATGAATTACGTAAAGTTGCAAGAGAAATGAAAGTGATGGTACAAGTGATTGCAGAATTTAGATCCAAAAACAAAATGGTATTCATTGCACAAACATTAGAGCCTTTGATCAAAGTAGGACGTATGTATGTTCATGAGAGAGTAAAAGAAACACCGTTCATGGATGAGCTACAAGCGTTCCCTCAACCAAGGGTACATGATGACTGCATTGACGCAACCAGTGGTGCAATAAGTCACCTGCCTAATTTAGCCGTGGATGTGTCCAAAGTTGCTAAAGTATTCAACCCTTTGCAACGCTCTGGAACCAGTTTCAAAATCAATTGATCCGATAAATAATTGGACTGACAAGATTATTTATAATATAACACACACGCGAAAGGGATATTATAAACACACACGCGAAAAGGAAAAAAGAATTATGAAGGTATATTCAAAACTAGTTTGGGACAAAGACTTCAACATCATAGAAGAATTATCATCCGAGTACAAAGGACCAGTGGCACAGATGATGTGTTCATCTCCACCACCCCCTCCACCACCACCACCACCACCACCGGCTCCATCACCAGCACCAGCACCGACTCCAACATCAAGTAGATCAAGAGGTGTAGGACAGACAAGAACAGCGGCCGCAAGAGGCAGAGGTGTTCTTATCACACAGAGACCAAGTGCATTAGGTGTAAGTGAAGAAGAATTAGGAGCGGCACCACAGAGACAAAGTTTATTACAACCAAATATTAGAACAGCACAAAATGTTATTAGATTTTTAGGAGGTGGTTACTAATGTGTATACCTAAAGCACCAAGCATGCCTAGTGCAGAAGAACAGGCACAATCACAATTAAAAATTCAAAGAGAATTGCAGGCTGATGCAGATTCAAGAGCCGCAGAGCAATTGGACGCGGAAAGGAAAAAAGCCGCAGTTGCACAACAAAGATCAAGAAGGGGTAGACGAGGTAGAAGCAGTTTAATCACACAAAGAACAGGTGGACTTTTAGGCATAACAGAACAAAGCGGCCTAGGATCAGATTTTAAAACTCTATCAAATCAATAATTAGATGAAAGATTACATCGCAAAGGCATACAAACTTGCCAAACAAGAAAGAGACAAGCACGAATCAGAAATTTCTGAAGCGTACCTTTACACAAGACCCAACAGAGACATCTATAGAAAAGATGCAAATGCAACAGACAGAACAAAGATATTTGATTCAACTGCACCAGACGGTGTACAGACACTAGTATCCACGATCCTTAATTTGTTGATTCCGCAAAACCAACAATGGGCCACTCTTTCCGTGCGAGAAGATCTACAGGAGAGAGTAGCGACTGATGTAAAAAAAGCATTGGACCTTGCAAACAGAAAAGTTTTCAAAACAATCAGAGACAGCAATTTTTACATAGCGGCATCTGAAGCATTGACTGATGCTGTTATATCAGGATGTGGTTGTATAGGTATGTACGAAGACAAGAGCATTGACTTCGTGGCAGTTCCCAGTCACCAACTGTATTTCCTAGACAACTATCAAGGACAGATTGAAACTGTTTTCAGAGAACACGAATTACCAGGTCATTACCTATTAGAAAATTACAAAGAAAATTTACCAGAAGAAACATTAAAGGAATGTTCAAAAAATCCTTACAAAACACACAAGGTTTTGGAGAGTTGTTTTAGACCACCAAACCAAGAAAATTTTACATACACTGTACAAGTGGGCAAAGAAATGGACATATTGTATTCACATCAAATGCCAGTGCAAATGTTCACTGTCTTTCGTTTTTCTAAAACAGTGGGAGATATGTGGGGCACAAGTCCTGTAAGGGAAGCATTGCCGCATATTAGAGTAGTTAATGAAGCACAGATGTTGTTTATGGAAGCCGCAAGTTATCTAGCACTAGGTAGTTGGCAGGTTAATTCAGACACAGCAGTAAATTTCAGCAACATGAAATTGAGACCAGGAGATGTAATCACTGTAGATTCCCCTTTACAAGCAATACCATTTCCTGGACAACTCAATATCACTGAAGCAACAATTAATGATCACAGAGCAATGATCAGACGTATGATGTTCAATGATGCAATATTACCACCAGAGGAATCAAAATATCAAACTGCAACAGAAGTACAGATTAGGCAGTCAGAATTCTACAGAAGAATAGGTCCTAGTGGATTAAGACTAGAACAAGAATTTTTAAGACCATTGGTTGGTAATCTTATCAAGAGATTGCAATTAAAAGGTGAGATTGAAGACTTTGCTAGATTTGGTCCAATATCAGAATTGGTTGTAAACTCTGCAGTCAAAAGAGGTATTGCACTAACAGAGATTACTAGAGACTTACAGTTGGTACAAACAATCACACAGTTGGGTCCAAACGCATTGGTTAATTTAGATCTACAAAAACTTGCACGTAAAATATTAAGAGATGGTGATATGTCACCAGAAGTAGTCAAATCAGAATCAGAAGTACAAGAAACATTGGATCAGCAATCACAACAAGAGCAGTCACAACAGTTGCAGGCATTGGCACAGCAGTTACAAGACCAAAATCAACCACCTTCAGTTTAGTACATATAAATAAAGTTGTAAACGAAACACAACTGTAACTAAAAAAACTGAACATGAAAAACTCACAAACGCAATTACAACAATTCTATCGACAACTATTCGAATCACCGGCTGGCAAGGCAGTGTATGAAGACCTAAACAGGGTCATACACCAAACCAGAGTCACCAGCGATTCACCAAATCCCTATGCCGCAGTGTATCAAGTGGCACAGCAACAGTTGTTGCGAAGGATCGATAATATGTGCCGTGAACGCAGTGTTCAAACAAACAATAAGGAACATATAATCTAATGCCAGAAGACAACACACAAGCACCCGTAACAACGGAGCACTTAATAGATACAAATCCAGAAGCACCAGTAGAAACTGTACCGACACCTGAACAAGAGGCCGCTACACCACCTGAAAGACCCGAGTGGCTACCAGAGAAGTTTAAGACACCAGAGGACCTAGCCAAGTCATACACTGAACTAGAAAAGAAAGTCAGCACCAACAACGTGCCTGATGCATACGATTTTAGCATGACCAAAGACATGGGACTGGATGAAATGCCAGAGGACCTAAACAAAGAAGTAACTGACGTGTTTAAAAAATCAGGATTCACACAGGATCAAGTTAAAACAGCAATGGCATTGTACTCAGATCAAATGGGCAAACTGCAACAACAAATGGCAAACACACCCAGAGTTGATCTAGATCAAGAACAATCATCACTGCAACAACAGTGGGGCAACGAGTATGCAGACAGACTGGAAGCAGTTAAAAAGTATGCAGGCACACTGCCACAGCGTATGTTGGATCAACCATTGGTAGACACAGCAGAAGGCATACAGTTTTTAGAACAACTGATGAGCAACAACAGAATGCCAAATCCAATAACAAACACACAAGCATCAGCAACCAGAGACGCAAACAGCGTCAGAGAAGACATCAGATCCATGAGACAGGATGACAAATTCAAACTGCCTCCAGGAGATCCTGTTGGAGAGACACACAGACAAAAACTATACAATCTGTACGAACAACTATCTAGACTGGGTGGTTAATGCAACTAGCCAACCAATTGGACCTACGGCAATACATCGCGGAGTTTAGGGGCCTATTGAGCCAAAGCACATGTGATGAAATCATTGAATGGAGCCGTACACTGCCCGACAGCACAGACGCATGGTCGGGCTGGGCCACAGCCGAGAGTGCCCTCACAAACACACAAAACGCAGTAACCAACACACGCATTTGTCAATTCACCATGTTGGACCAACAGCATGGACCACGCTGGCACAACATACAAACAGCACTCAAACACATCATACAACAGTATCCTTACTATCACAAAGCCACAGAACACACAGGTGTACAGTTGATCAGATATGGAGCAGGCAATAAATTTGAAGAACACATAGATCATTATGGTGGAGCCAATAGAACATTGAGTTGTAGCATGATACTGAATCAAGATTACGAGGGTGGAGCACTACGATTCTGGCAAGGTCAATATCAAGTGCCTGATTTACGCACTGGTGATGCTGTGGTATTTCCCAGCAACTTTTGTTATCCACATGAGATAACACCAGTTACAACAGGCACAAGATACGTGCTGATAGTTTGGTTCTCATGAAGAAAAAACAATCCTATCCCATACTGTGGACCATGTACCACACAGCCATAGTGCTGGAACTGTTCATTATCATACTGCTGTTGATTGATTGATTATCTGACTGATGGATTATCTGACTGATGGATTATCTGACTGATGGATTATCTGACTGATGGAGGATATTAAAGGTAAAACCTAAAATTATCTATTTTGGTAAAACAACTATATCAGTCTTTTAAGCGTTGGTAAAATTTTATAAGCCTAAACTGGTGCTGAAATACCATAACACCCCATATACTGCTATCATTGTGCTGATAAACACTATAAATTTAATCATTGTTGCTCC
>Ga0209535_1003191_pt1 | contig 10494 bp, 19 predicted proteins | sample LinPmetageLP28_FD_184041 | JGI IMG/M metagenome (GOLD analysis project Ga0209535, IMG submission 184041) | Marine viral communities from the Pacific Ocean - LP-28 (SPAdes) (version 2) | ecosystem: Environmental > Aquatic > Marine > Oceanic | place: Pacific Ocean | collected 2009-08-22
TTTTATAGAAAAATTTAGAGAATTTTTTAGACTCTACTTTACCTAAAGGTGATAAATGATCAGCAAATTCCTTACCTATTGTATTACACATTCTATAATATAAATAAGGTATATCAAAATAATCTGAGTTATAGCCAATTAGTATATCAGGGTCTATATCTCTAATTAATTCAATAAATTTAGCTAATAATTGACTTTCAGTACTACAAGGTATAATTTCTTTATTCCTAGCTTTAGTATGTTTAAGTTGATTTTTTTTATCAAGAATTAAAATATGCCAAGTATTAGGTGTTTTATCCCACCAAGCAATTGAAGTAATAGGCATTGGTGCACTTTCAATATAATCTTCAGTTAAGGCACCTCCAATTTCACACTCAATATCAAAAAATACTTCTCTATGCCCTATAGAAGGTACATCATTAATTCCATATCTTTCAACTAAGAATTTTTGATGAATCTTCATATCATGAAAATGAAGACCAGGAGTATTTTTATCACTATAATTTGGGTTTTTAGAAAAATACCAATTATTAGTATGTTTTAAATATTCGCCATTTAACCCAATATTAGTATGATCTTCTTCTTTACATTCTTGATATGCTATATTTTCATAAGGAATAACTTGGTGTCCTTTTTCATCCCACAGATGCATTTCCCAAACATTATGACCTAATTTTTTACCCTGATAACATTTTTTATACATTTGGTCTTATTTTAGACAAAATATTCATAACTTCTTCAACTTCAAATTTACATAACTGACCCTCACATAGGTCTTGACAACATCTATCGGTATTAAGATAAATAAATTCTAGTGCTTTATCAACCTTTTCCCATTCTTCTTTAGATAATTGTTTCAACTTCGTAAAACTTTTCTAATTCATCATCACTAAAAAATTGAGATAAATCTGGTCTATAATAATTAATAGATTTCATTACTTTTCTATCTCGTGTTCTATACACTACGAATCGGTCTTCGACCTGTTCAAAGTGACATGGCTCATCTTGTTCTTTAGAGCGGAGGGTGACAGTCTCCATGGCTTCTTCTTTAGTGCTACAAGACTTCGACATATTGCTTCCTTGTACTTCTTGATATGCTGGCCATATCTTATCCTTAAGACCATGTAACATGGTGCCGTTCCCAAGGGAAACATAAGCAATATCACACAAAGCATCCAAAACTTCCACGATGTCTCCGTTTTCGCAAGCCTGTCTATATTCTTCCAATTCTTCAAGTACAAAGTCGTATACGAATTGCCATTCCTTTTTTTCTGGTATTGTTGGCTCATAATTATTTGGTTTTCCAAACGTACGATTAAAAGTTTCTACTTCCGATACAAACGGGACTTCATTAACCCATACAGGTAATTCTTCTTCTGAAAATAGTTTTAATTGTTCGCTCATTTTATTTTATTTTATTTTGAAATTTCATAAATGATCTTTCTTTATCATTAGTTAATCCTCCTATGGTATGTAATTTACTATCTTCTTCTGACCATTCCACAGAATTGTCTTCCCTTTCAGCAAATTCCAAAAATTCATCTGACTGTAAATAGTCTTGTTTAGCTGGGGCTTTGAAATTTTCCCAAGGAAAAACAAGCCATTCATCTCCTTCATGTAATTTAGAATATACATTTGGAGTAAAAACTGAAGTGTGGGGTTTATGAAATAAAACTGCTGTCCATTGTCCAGGCATTTTATTCATAGTGACTCCACTATCTGTCATATCATCTACTACTAAAGTATTTTTACCAATTGTATCTACTAGTGGTAAACCCGTTGAATGAGATAACATTACTGCGGGTATTAAACCCCCTCTTGGTATCCCATAAATTGAATCAGCTAATGGTAATTCAAATGGGATTTTTTCTGTTAGATCTTTTATAAGATCTGTCATATCCCACCAACTAACTCCTATTTTTTTATTATCTAATTTTAACATAACTATATATTGTGTCCTCCGTTATTAATTTTTAAACTATCAAAAAACTCTTTACGAGATAAATTATCATTTTCTCTAAATACACCTGATGCTTTAGTAGTAACCATTGCTGCACCTTGATGCTTAACTCCTCTACAAGATACACAATTATGAGTACCTACAATAGTAACAATAACACCTTTATTATTTTCAGTAATTTTATCTACAGCATTATGGATTGCTGATGTTAATTGTTCTTGGATTGCTCCTCTACGACCAAATAATTCTACAATTCTATTTAGTTTTGATAAACCAATTACTTGTCCACCTTCTCCTGCTATATAACCTATATGAACAACACCTCCAATTGTTTGGTGGTGGTGAGAACACATTGAAGTTAACGGTATATTACGTTCTATAACAATACCATCATAACCATCTGATGGAAATGATGTAATTGGAGACATTGCTGTGTATCTACCAGCCCATAAATCATTAACATAAGCTTTAGCTACACGACGAGGTGTTTCCATTGAATTAGGATCTTCTCTCCAATCACATTTTAATGCATCTAAAAACTTACCATAAGCTTTTTCTGCATTACTAATCATTTTTAATTTTTGTTTGTCTGTAAAGGGGAATCCTTCTGCAACACCATTTGCATAACCTACTTTTACAACTTCCAGTTCTTCGTGAACTTTTCTTCTTTTATTCTCCATTTAATATTCGTTTTTTAATTGTTCAACCCATTTTTTTAATCTCTCTTGTGTTAATTCTGGTTGGTTATCTTCATCTATACACAGACCATAAAAAGTATTATTTGTATTCATAACGGCTTTTGATGATTCAAATTCATAACCATCTGTAGGCCAATTACCTATAACTTTACCACCATTTTTTTCTACAATATCAGCTAATATTCCTACACCATCACAAAACCATTCAGCATAACCAACTTGATCTCCTAACCCAAATACTGCTACTGTTTTTCCCGTAAAGTCAATTTCCTGAAAATCATCAAAATAGTCTTCCCAATCACTTTGTAATTCACCATCATACCAAGTAGGTATACCTAATATAAATTTATCATGATCCCAATCTTCTGGAGATATTTCATCTACAGTTACAACATCAACATCATCTAATAATTTAGTTAGGTCTTCTACTACTACTTCTGTATTACCTGTGTCTGAACCATATATAATTTTAGCTTTCATTATACTTCTCTTTGATCTTCAAATGCAATAATATGGGGTCTCCATGTCATTCTGTAACCATTATCTCTTACCCAATCAAATAATATTGGATATGATTTAAATAATGCTTCTCTTGAATCTCCAGCAGGCATAAACCATACTTTTTCAGGTTTAACTTCTAATTGAGCTATACAATCCATAATTTCAGATAATGCCCCTTGATCTTTACCATCCCATACTGGTTTAATATGGTAATCAGAATGATAAGCAATTGATTGTTTTATTGCCTCATAATTAAGTCTAAGTCTATTATGAGTTTTAATCATTTTTTCAGTTGTAACCTCACCTTGTGGTGTTGCCACTCCAACGACAGGTACCGAGTTAGAGAATTTGGGACTGATAGAAAGCAAATTGATAGGATAATCCGTAGGTAAAAAATGGCTACCCTCAGTTTCGATTGTAATAAAAATATTATTTTCATGTGCAAAATGTGTTAATTCATTTACTAATGTAGGATGCATAGTTGGGGAACCTCCAGTTAACATCATTTCTTTTATATGAGGGTTATTCTTATATGCTTGTTTAATATCATTAAACGTAAATTTACCTTTTTCAGCATGAATACTTGTATACCAACTATCACACCATCCTCCTTCACCAAAATAGCATCGGTGAGTACACCCAGTAGTTCTAATTACTACTGTTGGGTACCCTGCTCTACTTCCTTCTGATTGTACTGCTGTGTAAATTTCTACAATAGGTAATCTTTTATCGTAGTTTGTAACCCTTTTTAATTGCTTGTGCATATTGTTAATTTTTTAAAGTGGTTTTTCATTCACTGTTTTACTTTTACTCACTATAACTTGCTGCATTTTTACCGTGTTCCATAAATTTAACTCTCGTTACTCTTACTCTATCTTCGGTTTCAGCTTTAACAAAACTATTTAATTTGGTATAAATATACTCAGCAAATTTTTCTGCACCAGTAGCTGGTATTACTCTTACTTGTGCTACACCTGCAGCATCCATTTGTTGGAATGCCTTTAATTCAGGATCATCTTTTGCTATAACCATAGTATGGTCAAACATATAATCCATCCAAGCTTTAGGTTGTTTACCATCAATTAAAGTTTTAGCACGTTTCATGCCTCCAAAATCCCACACCCAGTTTCTTTCATCTAATTCACCTTCAAAATAAACTTTAAATGAAATACCGTAACCATGTACAAATCTACAGTGTGTTGTTGTAGCTTTCCATTGACGAAACACTGTACTAAACCCGTCAAATACTTTGCTTGATTGAAATTTACCCATTATAAAATTTTAAAATTGTTTCATCTGGTTGTACTCCTACCATTCTATTTAATTCAGTACCATTACTATCTATTAATACTAAAGAAGGTACATTTCTAACTCCATATTTCATAGATAAATCTTGATTATCATCAACATCAACTTTTTCATAATTAATTTGACTAGATAGACTTTCCATTCTAGGTGCTAATGCTTTACATGGTCCACACCATGAAGCTGTAAAATAAAGTATTTTTTTCATTTTATAAATTTAATTAAACTAATTCTTCTCCTATCCCTACTATTTCACTCAATATAAGTAAAATAACTGCAATATCCAAACTATACCATAAGGCTCCGTACCCTAAGATACGGATGCCTGATTTCATAAAACTAATTTGTTGATGTCTTCTTGCATCAGGTAATTCTTGTTTTTTACTCATTATCCAATATGATTTTTAACTTTTGAATTTCCAAATAATAAGTAAAGGCTAAATAATATTTGCGGGATTCCGAATATTGACCAAATAACCCAATTACCTCCACCTGATTCTATATTTAATTGATTCATAGGATTAAAAAATTCTGCTATAAGACTTACAATAAATGTAGCTATTAAAATCTTTCCTGCATATTTAGGGAAAAAAGCATTTATCCTTTTATATGTAGTTGCTAGTGCAAACCAAAAATAAGGTATTATTACTAAACAACCTATTATTATTAAAATAATACCTAATATATGTGCACCTGCCATCATTACTCCAAGTCCAATTCCTGCTATAATAGCCATTGGAATCAAAAATAAAGCTCCTACTAATCCTCTAAGGAAATAATTTTTCCCATTCGTGGTATTTTTAAATTCAAAGTATTTACCAAACTTTTTCTTCAATTTACTCATAATTATTATTTAAATGTTAGTTGTCTCGACAGGTCTCGAACCTATACTCTTCTGGACCAAAACCAGACGTGTTACCAATTACACCACGAGACAAATGTATTTATGCTGAGTAATCAGCTAATACTTTTTCTACTGATGCTCTAGCTACTTCGTAATCTACAGGACCAGTTTCATCTTCATATTGAACAGGATCTTTCCTACCCAAAGCAATAAATGCCTCAATTCGTTCAACAGATGAAGCAGATTTATAATCACTGTTCCCACTAGGAAAAGGCTTATAACTAGTATTAGTTCTAGAATAGACTTCATCAAAATCAATTTTTAATTTTGCACATAATATTTCTCCATTTTGTAAAATACCAAATTTATCTGTATCTAAATATGGAGTAAAATAACCTACTCTATCAGCTTCCCAATTACCAATTCTAAAAGCTGCGTCATCTGCATCTCTAAATTCTTGTCTACAATCAGGATAAACAGCATGATCACCTGCATGAATACCTAAAGCGATATCACAAGTTTCTTCTGTTTTATTTGCAATTGATAAAGCAACAGCTTGAGTAATAGAAGCAAACATTTTATTTCTATTAGGTACAACTGTTTCTTTCATATTATCTTGCTCATAATGACCTTCCGGAACATCATCCCCACCTTGAACTAAAGCTGAATCTAGTAAGTCTACTAATCCATCTAGTTTAATTTGACGATAATTTACTTTGTAACCATTATCTGCTAAATAATTAATTAACGATTGAGCTCTTTCTAGCTCTACTCTATGCTTTTGACCATAATCAAAAGAGATACCTGTTACCGAATCATATTCATTGATAGCTCTTAACAATAGGGTGCTGCTATCCATTCCACCACTTAACGAAACTACTACGTGTTTTGCCATAATTTAACTTATTAAATTTTGCCAGGTATTGTGCGTATAGGCTAACGCTTGTTTAATTTTACATTTTATATATAATCGAACATACGAAAATATACTAGATATTCCAACCCCTCCTATTAAAAGAGTCCATAAATTTGGGTGATAGTGTTCTCCACAAAATCCTAATGCATGTTTAATTACTTCTATCATAATATATTTTAGTAATAAATATTATTCTTCTACAAATTCTACGTCACCGTAATCATCAATTGGTTTATCTCTTACTAAGTCCCAATCAGCATTATCTATAATCTCTTGTTGGAGATCTTCATCACCTGTTTTCCACTGTACTAATTCTTCTTCTGTTAGCACATATTCTTCCCATCTGTAATTTGCGTAATTTACATTTCTTGTTAACTTTGCCATAATTATTCTGCTATAATTTCTGGGTTAAAAATTTTTTGAACTTTAAAATATTCATCTAAAAATTCTTTACTATATAAAAATACTTCTATATTATTAAATTCTAATAATCTTTTTTTATAGGGTTGTTTTGTTAATATAGCGTAAGCATTAACTTTTAGACCTGTCCCATCTTTATCAGGGTGTCCTTGGTAATCATAAAGTGACATCATAACTGTTTTGGTTTTAAATTATTAATTATTCTAAATTGTGTTGTATTGTAAATAATATCTTCGTATTTAATATCTCCAAATTTAATATCAAAAAAATCATTCATATTAGCATTTGGCTTGTAATTCATACCATTACTATTATACCTAGTACCATCTAAAGCTGCCATTACTGGGTTTGAAGTATCTATTGATTCAATTTGAGGGTTATTATCATACCAACTAAATTCTTGTGGTATTGAACAACCTAATAAATGAAATTTAATATCCTTCATTTGGTTTAAGTTTAATAAACCTTGTACAAATCGTACTCTACCTAATGCCTTTCCCATATCTACATTAGTATGTGGGAAAAAATCATTATACCAAGTAGCACCATAAGATACACATAGTTTTTTATAACCTAAATTAACTAATAAGTTAGCACATAAATAAGCATCATTTTTATCTTTACCCTGAATTACTGCTGTTAGCTTTGTTTTTTTAGGATATTTAAATTGCAACCAATATTTAGCTTGTGCTGCAGTTTCAGCACATCTCATCCAAACATCAGGAACAATAAATTCATCTGGTTTTAATTCATTAACCCAATAGCGTAATCTTTCATGATTATATGCTTCTCCTAACTCATGAAGTGAATTATCCATAATTACATAACGTCCTGTATCTCTAGCATTAATAAAATATTGTTTATATTCTTCATCTATATCTAATAAATGAGGTAAACAATAATCATAATCATTAAATTCAGGAGATGATGTTAATAAACATCTAGGTACTTCATGTGATACTTTAAACATACTTTTTAGGGCGTCCTCTACGAGAGACTTTAATTTGTTTTCTATATTTATCTTCTATAATATAATAAAGATCTATTATTTCTCCACTACATTTTAAAGCTTCTTCTTCAGCTTGTTGTTTTGTAATATCAAAATTTTTAGAAAATTCTGTAAATAGATAATCTAATCTATAAGCTTCATCCTTTTCATAATCCTCTAATAAGCGTTTTCTCCTAGCTTTAGTTACAGCTCCTTTTTCATTAAATTTAGCTATATCCATTACACATTCCTCCCATAAATCAGCCAATTCATGTTCACATAACCAAGCTTGTAATTGGTAACATGATGGATCAAAATCACCATTAAATATCTTATCTCTAAAATCGGATTTTGATGGTAGTGGTTTTGTTTTGTAAGTATACATACGCCACCACATAAATCTATTATAATTTATTTTTTGAAATTTAGATAATTCCTTTAATATAAACTTTTTTGAATGTACTGGTCTCTCCATATTAACAAGGGCAAACTACCCATAAAGCAAAATATAATGTATAAAATATTGCTGCGATAAACAAAAAACTTGATACTGTATCTATTTCTGATTTGTACTTTTTAATGAATTTTTTCATAACTTTTATTTTTAAATTCCACTTTCCATTTTCTGAACATGTTCTTGATGTAAGTATTCAGTATAAACTCTTAGGTTTAAGTAATCACCTAATTTACTATAATCACCTATATAAGACATATCTTCTCTAATATCTTTATCATATGCAAAACAAAAATCATACTCCTCTTTTGTAAGGTATGTTTTTGTATTCATAATCTCTTCAAATCTATTAAATTCTTGTTCTGCAAAATAAACACTTTCTGGACTCATCATATAACCTTTATTTAATGCGTTGACTTAATTATCAACAGGGTAAATATACGAACTCTTATTCAGGTATCCAAATCTTTCTTGGATTGTTTATAATCAAGAAAAAAACCAACTGCTACTATAATATTCATACCTATAGAAGCTCCAATTTCTATTAAATCGTGGAAATTATGAATTGATATGTGAATATGACCTACAACCCAAAAAGGAATAGCTAAATTTTGACTAATCCAAATTATAAGAAATTTTAAAAATTTCACTGTTTTCGTATTTTTTTCAGCTGCTCGTTTAGTAGTTTTTCATGTTTAGTAGTATCATAACTAGTACTACCTAATTCTCCTAATCTATCTAATATTAATTGTTCTTCATCAGATATAATTTTATCATAGTGTTCTCCATCATTCCCATTTTGGCCTATTATATCCATCCTTTTTTCTACTTCTTCCCAATCAGTATATTTAGCCTGTTCTTCTAAAGTTGCTTCTTCTATTTCAACTTTTTCTTTATATAGATTTTCTCTATATTTCTTTTTAGGGAATGCTTGGAGCCAAGCAAAATTAGCTGCTATAACTAATGATACAGCTAAAGGATCAAACACAAAAATAATAATTAATAATAATATATTAATAATTTTATCCATTGGATAACCAGTAAGTCCTGATAGATACTTTAATGGACCTAATTCTCCAGCCACTTCTACATTATTTTCTAGTTCTAATATTTTACGTTGGTATTTACGTAATGAATCTACTGCTATATCTCTTTTACCTTGAACATTTTTTCTATTTTTTTCTTCAGTTTCAATACGTTTTGCAGCAAGTCTAAGTTCGGAAGTAGAGATTGTTGTTCTAACGCCCCCAACCACCGAGGTGTCTCGTACTTGGATTGACGAAGCTTTGGCATTAGAAAGAGTACTAATATTGTCCAATATTTGTTGAAGTTCTTTATCATATCTAATTAAATCTTGATCATAAAAATTTACTTTTTGTTGTATAAATTTTTTCTCATTATCAACATAAGTTAATTGATTAAAAGTATCTTGATAAGCAGATGATAAAAACCCATAAATCCCCATACTTGTAATAAGAATTAAAATAATAACTGCTAAACTTAAATAATATTTAAGTATTTTATTTAATGTGCCCCAATATTGGTATAATAAGGATGCTGTTACTAATTTAGCTACTTCTAAAGAACCAGCCATTATTATTACTTCTGTACTAGCTCCAGCAAATAATTTACTTAATCCAAATACAGAATAAAATGCAGCTGAACCTGATACTGATAAGGCAGAAAATCCGATAAGGAAAGGTAAAAATCCTTTTTTTAAGTTTTTTAGCATGATTATAAATATAAGAAAAATTTAGCTATAAGCCAAAGGATTATTTATGTCTAATTTCAGTATCAAAGTCAATATACTTAACTCTAACCTGCTCTCCTTTTACAAGTGCATTAGCTATGATAGGATAAACTCTTTTATATGCCGATGTTGATCCACCTATAAAACCTTCTTTATTAATATTTTGTTGAGATGTATCACCTAAAAGAAGACATCCTGCAGTGTGTTCATCTGTATTTCCAGTATGCCATAAAATATATCTAAAATTAGGTACATTTTGTACATGGAGCATTCCTTTATGAAATTTGCTACCATATTTTTTTAAATATCTATTATGAAAACCCCCATGTGTGCGTAACTTTATTTCATAAATACCTTCTGGTATTCTTGTTTCTGACATTACTTTAGTATCTCTAGCTTCATCTTCTAGGGTAAAACAAATAAATCTTCTACCTTCTGTTACATTAAATAACATACCTAAGGTAGAATCATTTTGTGAGCTAAATCTTAAAACTTCTAATTTCATATTATTTTGTTACAAGTATTTGAATCGCATATATGATTAATGCAGATGCAAGTAATTTCATTAATGGATCTTTACTTACAACTTTTTCTACTGTTGGTTCTGATTTTGGTATTACTGGTTTTGAAGAAGCACAACTAGGTACTAGAAGTATTA
>Ga0209535_1003193_pt1 | contig 10489 bp, 13 predicted proteins | sample LinPmetageLP28_FD_184041 | JGI IMG/M metagenome (GOLD analysis project Ga0209535, IMG submission 184041) | Marine viral communities from the Pacific Ocean - LP-28 (SPAdes) (version 2) | ecosystem: Environmental > Aquatic > Marine > Oceanic | place: Pacific Ocean | collected 2009-08-22
ATGTAGTATGCCCATTGCACCTGTAACCTGGGGTGCCGCCATACTTGACCCACCCATTGTCAAGTATCCATCATCTGGTACACTTGAGTAAATTGATTCACCTGGTGCTAGTATATAGAAATCTGATGTTTTATAATTGTCTTGACAAGCATTGTTCACTATGTTCAAACATATATGTCCTGCTTTACTGCCTACAACCTGTCCATCTGCTTTTGTACCACCCCAGTTACCTACGATGATCATTTTGCCGCCTAGTACTAGGTTACCATTGTTGTCTACCTGTGTTGCCCAAACACCTGGATCTAGTGCGTAGTCATAATTCATTGCACCATTCACATATGTACCATTACCTGCAGAGTTCACAAGCACTATGTCGTTGTCTGTTGCCACCTGCCAATACTGTGCACCACCACCACTGTTTGTCATAATGTCTGTAATCTTAGGTGCTGAGTATGTGCCGTCACTTAATTGTGTAACCGTACCATAATGGAAGTTTGCATTAGTTTTGTTGAAACTCATGTTCACTGCAACAATGTTCATGTTTTCACCACCCTGTGCAGTAGTGCTTTTTAATTTTGTAATATCCTGTAAGGCCTGTGAAGCATAACTCATATGTGCTGAACCTGATCCATGATAGTCGATGTTTGCACCAACCAGTTCTGCATCAAAGGCTACACCGTGAAATTCTGTACCATCTTTCTTACCTGCAACAATACCTGCCACGTGTGTACCGTGTGATATGTTCTTACCTCTGTTTGCAACCGTGCCTAGTTCGTTGCCATTCTCGTCCTTAGTACCGTCCTCATATCTAACATAGTTGTTGTACCACTTGTATTTGCCATCTAGTGCTTCATGATCTGTTTCTTGATAAGAATCAATTATACCTAGTACTGCACCCTTACCTGTCCAACCTCTTGCATAGGCCTTATCAGCATTGATCATTGACTTACTAGTGTCTTTATTAAATTCTGTTGTTTTAAAGTCATCAGCATTTGTGCTTAGACCTGTTGTTTGTGTACCTAGGTCCTCGTCATCATCTGTGTATGCGGCACTTTTCACAATGGACGATGCTTGTGAAACAAATACGTCTGTAATTTCTGGTGTTAAGAATATGTTGCTTGATACTTCATTTTCTTTCTCAATTCTTTCTACAACTTCGGTTTGAACAGTTTCCCAATCTGTATACACTTTAGGTTGTACAGTTTCTATAATTTCTGTTGTACCATCTGCATAGGTTACCTTTTTCTTCTTTGTTGTAATAGTCCAAGTTCTCTTTTGTTTTGTTAGTGTGTCGTTATAAACAACAGTATCTGAAGTTGTCCGAACTGCAGGTTTTGTCACTGTTGTTTTTCTCCAGTTGTCCACAATCACATTAACTTGATTCTTTATTCCTGTTGAGGTAGTTCTGTTCTTTGTGTAATTTACTGTTGCAGTTGATTCTGATCCTGCTACAACTTCTGGTGTGTTTGCCGTTGTGCTATGTTTAACCGGTGTAGTAAGTGTGCCATTAGTACCATAAGCGGAATTCCACTCTGTCACCGGACTAGTCACTACATCTGCAAGATATTCTGTATTAGTAATAGGATTACCTTCATCTTGATATTGTATTACATCTTCTACTTTGGGAGATACTACTGTTACTGTTTCTGCTATGCTACAACTTGGTGTTGTTGACACCACCACACTACCGTTTTCTGCTAATTTTTTTGTTTCAGTCCATGTACAAGTTTTTATTTTTACAGTTTTTGTTCGTGGCGTAGTAACCTTAACTGTTCTTTTCTGCTTACCGCCTTCGCCTGGAATGTATGCCCAAGTGGCATTTGAGAAGTCCTCGGCCGGAGTGCCATCCACTGTTTGATTGTAGGTCTCCTCAGTTGAAGTTTTGTTCTCTACTACTTCTTCTGCTTTTAATTTTGCATTTGCGTACTCTACTGCAGAACCATTCTTTTCTTCTGTAATAATTTCTAGTGCTTTGTCTTCTTTAGCAACCTTGTTCAACTGTTCCAGTGTGATTGTCTTACCCTGTGATACTCTTGTTATGATAGGTTTAACATGTTCTTTCAAATATTTCATGGCCGCATATGCTTCTTTGTAAGAAGCCGAATTGTAAATTTTGTATTTGTCAGCATCATTTTGACCATCAATCAATGCTTCTGATTGAGCCCAAAGAGTTTCTGCTTGTTGTAGTTGTGTTAATAATGTGTTGGCTGTTGCTTGATCTTCTGCATCAGGACCTGTTATAACTGCCTGCAAACCACCGAAGTCACCGCCTGCGATTGTTGAGGTAAAACTTGACAGTAAATTAGAATATGAACTTACGATAGATGTTGAACCAGATAGGTTAGATAAGTCTTCATTAATGAAATCATTTACTACACCAACTGGTCCTCCACCAGACCCACCACCACCACAGGCAGTTAGTGCCAATGCAGATGATAATGCTAGTAAAGTATTCTTTAATTTTTTAGTTTTTCTAAGAATCATGACAGCATACTCCCTATAATAAAACCACCTAATAAAAATGCAAAAAGGTATCTAGTCGTTAGTGAGGATTTAGAGAAAACTTTGTAGCCATTTTCCCTTAGGCAAATTACGTGAGCGTCTATGGACTCTGCTGTAATGTTAACATCTACTGTTTGTATCTGTTCTAGTTGTTTATCGTTCATGTTATTAGTATAACACAGAACCCATATATGTCAACTAGAGTTGGTCTTGCTAGAAGTGTTGATTTTATTGAACTTTTTAACTATTCAATAGTATTTGTGTGATAGATCCGGCAGTTATTGAGGTTGCTTTAGCTCGTACCCATACAAAATTGCCAGTAAAATTCGCACTTGATATTGTTGTGCTTTGATCTGTTGTAAAAGTTGTGTCTGCTATATCAAACCAATCATCTTCTGATGGTGCTGTTGCAAGTGATCCTTGCATTTTGATAGAACCTGTTAGTGTTGCATCAACTTTGTATGCCACCGTGTGTACACCATCTGGATGAGAATAGTATCCGTCACCTTTAAATTTGTCAGATACAAATCCTGTTGTATCAATAGTAACTGTGGTTGAAATATCTGCTGTTTCTGTTATTACTGCTTCTTCAACTATAACAAAATCTCCTGATGCACTCACACTTTTTATTGTGAATGTTTTGTTATTGTTGGTAGTTCCTGTGATAGTAATCAAATCAAATTTCTTTAGAGCACTTAAATTTACCGAGCCCGTATCAGATGAGCTAATTTTATATTCAGTTCCTGTCTGTATGAACGAAATTACTGTGCCTGTAATGTCTGCTCTGTGCGATTTTGACGCTAATATTGTTGTGCTGTTTTGTGCCATCACTGTTATTTATTCGGTATTCTTCCTTTTGAATCTTGCTGTTTTTGGCCCTAGTCCATACACTGCGGCCAACTCATTGGGCTCTTGTCCATCTATTGTGAGTATATTAATATATTTAATTTTGTGTGCTTTACCGTCTGCTTCACCTAATTCTTCACATACGCAATAGGTGTCTTTTGTTTGTCTAACCCTTAACAGTGCATTTTTAATCACAGGTGATCCCATCCAACTCTTTACTATTGCACTTTCCACGATAGATTGATCATTAAAGATATTATTATCTTTTAGTTTTTTTATGGCTTCCATTTTTATCCTCTATAAAGTTAACTATTTTTTTAATACTTTTTCCTGCTAACAAATTAATCATTGTAAGCATCTTTTCATCTTTCACATAAAAATAACCTTCATAACAAAATTTAGCCTTGCCTGATAAAAAGTCATACACATATCGATGACTAACCAAACAGTTATTTTTATTATTGTCTAAAATATTCCACAGAGCATCACGGTCTTTTTTATCGAGGTGCTGGTGTGTATCCTTCTTTAAGTGTACTTGATATGGATATTTTCCATGTGGAATTCTTTTGCATATAACTTGATTACTTTTAAGCAGTCTTGCATTTAGATCAACTTCTGTTGCGTCATACCAAAAATGCCAAAATCCATCTATTAGTTCTTGTGCTAGTGACTTGTTGGTATAAAATATCGCATGTTTGTCCTGTATTCTAAACTTCATCTTTTTTCTATTAGTGATTATGAAGTTTGCTAGTCTAGTTAAATCAGGTAAACCTTTCCATTTCTCTTTTAGAGAGATTAGGTATTGATCTGTTGTTGGATAAAACATTAGACTGGCTGGCATTTTAAATACAGTTTTGTATGCAAACTTACCGTAGTACAATTTGTTATGATGTTTTCTCATCAGACACTTCTTTTGGTTTAAACTGTTCGGATATATCTTGTTTGGCTTTAAATTCAACTAACAGTTTTGGAACAACGTCTTCACTTACTGTAACCTCAACTCTGCCACCGTCATTTAGCTCACCAAACAACATCATCTTAGATAATGGATTTTTAATCTCTTCGTCGATGATTCTCTGCAAAGGTCTAGCACCAAGTTTAGCATCAAAGCCTTTTTTAACAAGGTACTCTATTGCTGTATCTGTTGCATTAACTTCAACACCTTTTTCCAAGGTCATTGTGTTTAATTCTAACAAGAATTTTTTAACAATAGACTTCATTGTTTTCTCACCTAGTTTGTCAAACTTAATAACAGCATCTAGTCTGTTTCTAAACTCTGGTGGAAAGAACTGTTTAAGTGCTTTGTCATCTTCGCCCGATCTCTCACTCTTACCAAATCCTATATTAGCTCTTTCAGATTCTTCTGCACCCAAGTTTGAAGTCATTATAAGTGTGATGTTTCTACAGTCTGCTTTTTTACCGTTGGATCCAGTCACTGTACCATAGTCCATAACTTGTAGCAACATATTGGATACATCTCGGTGTGCTTTCTCTACTTCATCAAACAGTACAACTGCATGTGGATTCTTTTCTACTTCGTTGATAAACATACCACCACCCATGTTGCTGTCTTCATAACCTACATAGCCTGGAGGTGATCCAATCAGTTTTGCAATAGAATGTTTCTCTTGATACTCTGACATGTCAAATCTAATTAATTCAACACCTAGTGTTTTTGCCAGTTGTCTTGCAGTTTCTGTCTTACCACAACCTGTTGGTCCTAAGAACAAGAATGATCCAACGGGCTTGTTTAAGTTTTTAAGTCCTGCTCTAGCAACTAGTATCTTGTCTGTGATAGTGTTGATTGCTTTGTCTTGTCCAAACACCTGCAGTTTCATCTTCTCTTCTAGTGTTTTTAAACTACTTGCTTCTTTATTAGACAACTGCTCTATGCTTATACCAGTCATTGCAGATATTTCATGTATAATCTCATCATGATCTATCTTGCCGTTCTTAACTGCGTTTAATCTTAGTCTTGCACAGGCAACATCTATAATGTCAATTGCTTTGTCTGGCAGTTTTTTGTCTGCTATAAACTTGCTTGAGTAGTCCACTGCGTCCTCACAGGCTTCATCTGTGATTGTGCATTCATGGAACTTCTCATAATATTGTTTTACACCTTTAAGTATTTTCACCGCTGTTTCTTTAGAAGGTTCTCCCACTTGTAACCTTTGGAATCTTCTCATCAATGCCCTATCTTTTTCAAAATATTTTCTGTATTCTTCCCAAGTAGTTGAAGCAACAACTTTTATGGATCCCTTCAGCAGTGCAGGTTTAAGCATGTTTGCCATGTCCATGTTATTGCCTTGTCCTGTTGCACCAGCACCAACTATCATGTGTGCTTCGTCGATGAACAATATTGTTTTGCCTTTTTGATCTAATGCGTTTACAATAAGTTTTAATCTCTCTTCAAAGTCACCTCTGAATTTACTACCTGCAATTAGACTGTTTACATCCAAACTAAACACTATATGATCTTTCAAGTACTCAGGTATATCATCTTTGTTTTTCGCAATTCTTCTAGCAAGTCCTTCTACAACTGCTGTCTTACCAACACCTGGATCACCTACTATTAATACATTATTCTTGTTTCTTCTTGCAAGTATCTGTTTTAGATCCATTGTTTCTTGCTCTCTGCCTATAACTGGATCAATTTTTTTGTCAAAGTATTTTTGATTCAAGTTTTCGCAGTAGCTCTTAAGTATTCTATCTGCTTGATTGGGTCTAAGTTTTTGTTCTGGTCCACCTTCTATTGAACCACCCATTGCCGCCATACCTTCGTCAAGTATAGTTTCTGTGGATACTAGATCCATTAAGTCTTGTTTGTTGACAGCATGTTTCTTTAAGAAGAATGCCGCATAACTTTTCTTTTCACCGAATATACTAATCAATATATCAATTGAAGTTACATCTTGTCTGCCTTGGAACAATGCTTGAGTAAATGCTCTGTTCATTAATCTCTCTAGTGATGCTGTTTTACGTGGAGTTATTGGCGTTGCACTTTTAGAAACAATATCATTACACTTGGTATCAAGATAATCTTCAATGTCCTTTATAAGTGCACCTACATTTGTTTTGTAATCTAACAACACAGTTCCAACAGAGTCATCTTTGATAAGTGCTAACAGTACATGTTCTATTGTGACGTACTCGTGCTTTCTTTTCTCTGCTTCTTTAACTGCGTTTTCGAATATGTTTTCTAGTCCTTCGTTTGCTTCTAACATCTCCACTCCAATCTATTTTTCCTTGTTGTATTTTTAGATATGTTGCCATATCCTTCTTGTCCCATTCTAATTCTTGTTGTATTGCACAAATTAATCTCTCCACATCTTTTTGTATTGGCGTTTGTTTCTTGTATGTTCCATTTAATATTTTCCATACTTTAGTTCGCTTTCCTATTTTGATTTTTTCTTTGCCATATCCCATCGTAGTTTACTAACCCTTTTATTAAATGTAATACCTTCAAGGTGATCGAATTCATGCTGGAAGCACTTGGATTCCATTCCGTCGAGTCTTGCTGTTTTTGTTTCGCCTTGTGTTGTTTCATATTGTACTTCTACTGTTTTTGGTCTTTCTACATTAAGCCATATATTTTTAAAGCTCAAACATCCTTCTACGTCGATTACTTTTTCTTCACTAAAAGTTTTTATCAAAGGATTCCATATTATAGCATTTTTTTCAAATGTGTCAAATGACTCATGACCTATTGCAAAGAATCTTTTGGTAATGCCTATTTGGTTTGCGGCCAATCCCAATCCTCTCTCGTCTTGCATGAGTTTAAGCATGTCACGTTCAAACTTCTCTATGTCGTCATACCCTTGTATTGTGTCTCCGTGTTTCCATTCTGAACTTGCTTGAGTCAGTGTTTCGTGTGGGTATTGAAATAATTGTATCATTGTCCTTCTCTTTGCTTTAGTTCTTTTAAATTATCTTTTTTCCATTCATCTGTTGTTTCCGAATTCTGCCACTTTATAATCTCTTCCTCTGTACGACTGCACCCGAGGCAATATCCACTCTCTTGATCGAATATACAAATTTTCATACACGGACTTGCTACACTCATAGATCCTTTATTTTTTTTAAGTCAGCGGCTGACAGTTGTGGTATCAGTATGTGTATTTTTACATACAGATTTCCTCTAATATTTAATGTTTTATGCACAGGCATTCCTTTTCCTTTAACCATTAGTAATGTGCCATGTTGTGTGCCTGAAGGAACATTAACACTTATTATACTGTCCTCTACTGTTCTTAATTGTATTTTGTGTCCTCTTACTGCTTGGAAACAAGTAATAGTTTTGTCTGTGTAAAGATCATTAATCTTTCTAGTAAATCCATCTGAGTCTAACACACTCATCACTACCATTAAATCACCACGTGGTAGATTCTTAATTGAATCATCACCTAAGCCAGCAAATTTAAAATTAACTCCGTGTTGTACCCCTGCAGGTATTTTTATTGTTGCATACTCATCTCGGCCTGAAGGTAGTTTATAGTTGATTGTTTTCTCACTACTTGTCATTGCTTCTTTAATTGAGATAGCCATTCTTACTTGTACGTTTCTATTTCCTCTGTTGCTGGATCTAAATGAACGTCCACCTGGCTGTGTGAAATTAAATCTACTGTTAAAGTCCATGTCCCCACCTTGGAACCCTGAAAAAAAGTCTCCAAATATTTCTTCGTTAAAAAATGGGTGCTGTTGCCCACCACCCGTGCTACCACCAAACTTTCTTTGAGTGTCGTAGTCATGTCGCTTTTGTGAATTTTTTAGTGTGTCGTATGCTTCGTTGGCTTCTTTGAATACTGTTTCATTACCACCTCTGTCTGGGTGTTCTTTCTTGGCAATGTCTTTGAATGCTTTCTTTATTTGATCATTGGAGGCATCTTCATTCACACCTAGTGTTTGATAATAGTCTTTCATTAGCTATATTGTATAACAGATTGACTATTTGTCAATAGATAGTATTATTTCTTGATGTCTGTTTTCTTGCCGTTTACGTAAAGTCCGAACCAAGCCGCACCCGCACCAACAACAACTGACACAAAACCTGCCTGTGCGTTGTTTGGATTCTCTAACATCATGAACCATTGCATGGTGTTGTAAAAAACTAAACCATACAGGCCCATCATTATTCTTGGAACTGTTCTCCAGTTTGATAGGAACTGTGGTAATTCATCTCTCAAGAACACCCAAACGATTTTGATCAATGCCCAACCGTCCTTGGCGCCTTTTTTAACCATGTTGTCTTTTATTATTAACTTGTCTTCGTTCAATTGTTCGGCCATTATTTTACACCTTTGATTTTAGCATTTCTTTTTCTGTGACCGTTCCAAGCAACAAAGCCACCTATTCTCAATGACCAGTATGCAAGTCTATTCATTGTGTAGAATCCGTTTACAATTACATTTATATCTCTGAATATCTCGTCTGCTCTCTTTTGTGTAATTTCACCCATTGTGTCTTTTTTGTTTTTCTTTAAAAGTGTTTTGTACTTGTATGCGTAGTCATGCACCAGTCCGCCCACTAATAACACACCAACCGGTGAAAAGAAAGATCTTAAAAATTTTGGAATACTAGCACCGTCAAATGTAAAGCCTTCAGGTATAACATAGTTTTCTCCATCTATTTTGTAATGAAAGTCTTTTGTGATTTCCCAGTTTCTTGTAGATAAAAGCCAAAGGATTACTCCTCCCCAAAAGCCTTTGTCTTTTGTAGGAATTCTCAATGCTTTCATGCTCGGCAACTCTGTGTAAGAAAATTTAAGTTTTGTTTTTGCTCTTCTGTCAGCCCAATTTATAATTGCGGCAACAATAACGACAGCGATTAATACTGTCCATTGCCAAAATTTCATTGCTAATCCTATAATAAGTTCCATAATTTTTTCCTCTAATTAATAATATACGTATTTATTCTATTGCACCTTTAACAACACCCTCGGCTACTAGTTTTTTCCTGTTTTTCATGTGTTGTTTCTCTGTGTCTGCTTTCGCACCACCAAAGTATGGTACTGCGTGTCCTGTTTTGCACATGATCTCAGTCACTTGTTTACCTTCTACAAGGAAGTCTCCCAGCACTCTGCCAAACTTGCCTTTCATGTCCTCGCCTTTTTTACTAATTGTTGTTTGTAATACAGGGTTAGGTCCAAGCAGTGATTTCAGTTTGGCTTTTGCGGCCAATCCAAATTTCTTTTCTATCTTATTTCTTGTTCTAGACTCTGGTGTGTCTATGCCCATGATTCTCACACGTTCATTCATCTGCCAAATTCCAAATCCTAGATCGATATCAACGTCAACTGTGTCTCCGTCTACCACTCTTCTCAATTTACATCTATATGTCCACATTATTTTGCTCCTATGTATCCTGCTATTATTCCTATCAATCCTGTGAGTGCCATTTTCATCAATGTGATCACACTGTCATCAACCGGTCTGTTTTCTTGTAAGGCAACATAGTAATCGCCTATGATTATAATACCCAGCAAGGATAAAACACCGACTACCAATGCCACTATTATTAAGTCTTTCAAATTTTTAATCATTATTCTTTCTCCTTTGGTTCGTAATATTTTTTATATTCTTCTAGTAGGTTGTTTGTCTCTTGTAGTTTCTGTCTTATCTGTGCAAAATTTCTAGCAAGTACTTGATAGTCCTTGTCAGTTATTCCAAACAGCACAGGATCTATACCTGCTTCCTCTAGTTTCTTAAAAACTTCTTGTGCGTTCTCACTAGTGATTATGATCCATTTTAGTTCTTCCAACTGTAATGCTGTCGGCATTGGATAGTCAAGTTTTTCTCTTGGTTTCTCTAGAGAGAATATTTTAATCTTCTTTTCGCCACCTATACTACAACCTGTTAGTAATACGATAAGTGCTAGTGCAAATATTTTATTGATATGGTACATAATTTGGGTTCGCTAGTGCTGGGCACTCTGGATTGATCTCCGATTTTAATGTTGCTTTTAATTCTGCTTCTGTGTGTTCTGCACCTGATGCCAACTCAATACATCTTGCCGCATTCTTACTACCACCGTTTATAATTCTCTCAATTGATTCTGTTCTTTCAATAGCCAGTTTGCCAATATCTCTGTTTTTCTTTGTGAATCTTTTGTCTAGGTCTTGTAGATCTTTTTTGAATGTGTTGAT
>Ga0209535_1003195_pt1 | contig 10487 bp, 27 predicted proteins | sample LinPmetageLP28_FD_184041 | JGI IMG/M metagenome (GOLD analysis project Ga0209535, IMG submission 184041) | Marine viral communities from the Pacific Ocean - LP-28 (SPAdes) (version 2) | ecosystem: Environmental > Aquatic > Marine > Oceanic | place: Pacific Ocean | collected 2009-08-22
GATGTCCTTGTGAAGCATAGTTCAAAGCTTCAGTCAACACGTTCAACGTACCTATCTTACTGATAGATATATTAGCGTTAGCTTTTTTCTGTTCGTCCTCAATCTTTGAAACATCATAGACTGATTCACCGTCATCGTTTTTAATAGTAATAATCATATTAAAATTCCTCGTCATCATCAAAAAATTCAGAGCCGTCCTGAGCCTTGTACTCCACCAAGTCTACAATCTGAACAGCTTGTAAGTCGAGACCTTTCCCTGCCTTACCTGCATATTCCCAATCGTATTCATTGTACTGTACTCTAATCTTAGAGCCATTACCTACAGCAAGATTAACTTCCTGTTTGTTTTGGTCTAGTAATCTAGGTGCAGACCTGACCATACCATTTGGTCCATTGACTTTACGTTTGATTACTATAGCAGAACCTTCGTCCATCTGCTTAATGGTATGTCCACGAGTTGCAAAACTATCTGCAGTCTCTTCATCAACAACTAAGTTGACTGTGTACATTGGTTCAAATGTGGTATTGGGTTCTTTAATACTCGCCCAATACGCAGTTCCTTCTACTATCATATTTACCTCCTACGGTTTAGTTAATAGTTCGTTAAAAATAGGGAGAGTTTTGAGCTGACTACTCTCGAAGTCATAGGCTGAAGCCTAACCAAATAGTTTAGTATTTGGAGATAGAGGGCTTAAAGTTCTTTGGTTACTCGTCATCATGTTGCACATTGTATCAGAGTTGCTCATCAATGTCAAGCATTATATCATCCATTGTGTAAATACTTTCATCACAAAGTTTAATATAAAAATCTTTACCTTGCCAACGCACCTCATATGCTATCTTGTTTTCGTATAGTTCTTCAAGATGTTTACTTAACCACTCCTCAAAGTATCTAAATTGTTCTCTGTTTAGTTTTGTAAATCCTTCGTTCATTATATTTCCTTTACCAGTTTTTTACCACACCAATAATTAAAACTATTAATGTTGTTAAATTAATTACAACTAAAGTTGTGCCTACGTCCATTCTATTTTCTCCTTTTTTCTTTTATCATTATATTTAGTAACAACTTTACCACTATTATATCCTGTAGTTTCTGTTGTCCACTTACCCTCTTCAAACCTAACCTCTATAAAATTAATAGAGCTATTAATCCTTTCTTGTTCTAACATTATCTTTTGTTTCTTTACGATATCAGTGTGTTGAGTCATGAACTAAATCCTCTATTGTTTTGAAAGCATCAGACAATACAGACTCATCTATATTTTCTTTCAAATTTCTTAGGTAGTCAATGTCCATATCTTTTACATCCCACACTTTACCATCTAAAGTTCTTGTGATTGTTTTAATATCTTGAACCATATCTATACCTACCATGCTATCTACAGCAGAGTAGACAGAGTTACACCAAGTCTTAAGACTATCTGCTTCTCCATTAATTACTACATCTATTACGTATTCATCCATGTCCTGATACCTCCATCAGTTCTTTGTATGTTGTTATGTTTGGATATTGTTTTAAGTATTTCATTATCCACTTGTCTGTCATGTATGACATATGTAATTGCCCTTGACCAAAAGCATGTGTCTGTTCAGGAAGTAAGTTGTCAACATTATCTATTGTAATAGTCTGTGCTTGTTCAACAGGCAATAAACTTTCTAACCATTCCATTTGGATAGGCTTGATTCGTTTTCTAAGTTTCTTAATTTGTTTTGCGTTCATATTATTTCCATGCTGTGAACTCCATGTAAGGAGTTTCTTTGTGTCCTTTAGGTAACCATTCTACCATATCTTCAACCATTTGTAAATCTAAATTTGTAGATGTTGATTCTCCCTCATCATCATGAGACAGTAACAAACCTTTACCTGCATACACTCTGTCATTCATAGTAAAGTACATTTGATTATCAATAAGTAAACCTTCATCATCTATGTACATATCCTGTGTCTCATAAAGACGAACACAATCAAAAGTTCTACAGCCTATAAGGTCATAGATTTCTCTGAAGTCTCCTGTATATACTACTTCTTTTATTGTTGTATCAAATGGGTTTATTAGTATTCCTTTCATTTTGCTACCTCCATGGTATGTTGGTTATAATAAATACTTTCAGCTAAAAACTCAAGTATTGTTTCTCTATCATCATCTGCATGAAGTTCATACAGATAACAAATCTCATCTATCTCTTCTGTTAATAATAGTTTAGCATCATCTTCTAAGACCTGCTCATATATTTGTTCTAATGTTCTTTCGTTATGTATGTTACTCATCATCTTCTTCCTCTAACTCATTTAAAAAATCATCTACTCTTGTTGCTACCCAATCAGGTACGTCTCCTATATTTTCTTCAGTACCATCTTCCCAAACAATACCTATGTTCCATGCTGTTATTTTCATGTTATCTCCTGTGTTGTGTCTATCTCATCTACCATATCCCATACATCATCAAAGGCTTCTGATACTTTATCATCACACACCTTGCTGTCTACCTCATCACTCAATGTAGTTAAAAGCTCTCTCAAATTACACCATTGTTTATACGTCATCATCTACCTCCTATGCTGTTTGTATTACAAAGCCACTAGTATCTTTCTTGGCTTTACCTTTTGCTTTCAGACCAACAATCACATTGCTCTTATCTAAAAATCTTAAATCACTTTCATCTCCATTGACTACCTCTCTACCCTTGAAATAGATAGGCATATCTCCATTGAATACAACTGCTATGTTGTAAGCAATCTTGTCGAACAGATTGGCGTACTTCATATTAGCTTCACTGTAACTCCATGTCAAGTGATAGTTTTTATGTTGCTCTACTTTTCTTGTAGGTATCTTGGTGTAATCATAGAACTGTACAGTTGGAAAGATATCAAAGATATTATGTCCGTCTATCTTGATAGTCTCCCATTGTATGTCACTAGTACCATTCAATCGTATGCAAGGAAGCTTATCTTTCTTTTCACAGTATCTTACAAACTTCATAACGTCTGTAATCAGGTAAGACATGAAGGTTTCTTTGTCCTCCAAATACAAATTAGTCTTACGCTTTCTAGCTTCTTGTATGACATTAGTGGTTTCACCCTTCTTTATAATGCCACCTCTACCTGCTGTATTTAGACAGGCTTCCTTGCACCCAGCAACGTCCTGATAAGGACATATCTTAGTGTTGATTGGACTCAAATGCATAATAGCAGTCAAGTAATTACTTATTTTCTCACCCTTTATAATTTTAGGGTTGTTAAAACTTAATAGTTTATAGCTCATAGTTTCTCCTTTTATTTAAGATGATAAAGTATTTCTGCTCTTATATTTTCTAAACCATATAGAGTGTCTTGTATATCACACACATCTATAGCTTTTGTATTTGTCAAGTCATTATCTTTATACATATGTATAAATAATATAGTCTTGTCTATGCTTTCTAAGTCTCTATAACCTATTGGATTTTGTACTTGTATTTTCATTATACCTCCCTGTTTAATCCACCTATCAAAGCCTTTACAACAGCTTTCATATCTTTTAAAGTCTTTACTTCTTCATCAATATATTTAATTATATCTCCATGATTTTCATACTTACCAGCTCTCGGTGAAGTAAGTGTAAATATTTCACCATTATATTTTGTGGCGTTTTCTATTCTAATATCAAGTTCTTCTTTTACTGCTTCGCTTATATCTATATACATTACTCGTCTCCTTCATAGCTTTCATACAACTTAGCTTCATGAGTATGTTCTATGTCATGAAATCTATGAAAGTAATCTTCGTTATGATTAGCTATATGTTGATTCTCATCTGACCTTGCATATCTTTCAGCTTCGTGTTTACTTGAAGCGTCTACTTCTATAACAGCTTCATAGCTTCTAGTTACTGTTACTCTCCAAAGTCCTTCGTGTTTTATATTCTCACTCATATTATCTCCTAGCCGTAGGCTCTCATTGTTAGTTCCATTAGTATATCATTTCTTTCTTTTCTTGCATTATCTTTTTCTTCTTCTGATTTACTTTCATCTAATATGATGTCATCTAGTTCTTCAATTATTTGTCTATAGGTTTTAGCCATATTTATCTCCATTAAGTTAAAATTAAGAGGCACTTTAAAGTGATACCTAGCACTCGAACATTATCTTTTAAAGTCACCGAACGACTGACTATCTATAATGCTTTCCTTTATAGACATGACTACGCTACCTAGCAGTCCGTAAGCCTAGTGATACAGTAAGGGTAGCTTTCTCCTTACCAACTCTAGGATTTAATTTACAAGGGAAGGTACTCGGTTTAGTTCTTATCCCATTTCATCTACAACCTTTTCAAGAAAGGATTTTACAGTAGCTCGGACACCTTGTAAAGTTTTTTATGCAAACAATCTAGTGAATGACATCTTCAACCTAGCAAAGAAGCTGTTAGTTGTGTAGTATTCATAGTCTTGTAAAGTTTTTAAGACTTCTTGTGTATCAATATTAGTAGCAACTTCAAGTATTTGCATACCCTTGTTGTCTTTACCAAGTGGCGTTCTTCTTACAAAATGCAAAGGCTTATTTGGTTTAGGCTTTTGTTGATAAATAGATACTTTACCTGAATGATACCCATTGAAAGTATCTCCTGTAGTAGTTTCATATCTTTCTTTACTAGCTCTAACTCTAATAATATTTACACCTAGACTATTTGCATAGTTCCAAATAGCTTTTTCACTTATACTTCCGTAGTCATATATTGAATCAACAGTTGTAGTATTTCTTTTTCCATAGACGATTTTCGCCATAATATATCTCCATATTTTAGTTAAAATTGAGGTGCTAGTTGGTTTATTTACTACTCAAACTAGCAGAAAGAGTATTTCAGGACTGTTGCTCGGTTTATATTTGTTCTAGTTTATCCTGATTGCACAGTTTAATTTTACGATTTAACAGTAATCCCTAGAGACCAAGCGATATTATTATTGTGCTTTAGTTGTAGCACCTCTTTAGCATTGGTGTCCTATAGTTTACATTCTCTCGGATTCGGTTTAGTACATTTCTTTTGAATATACTATTTTAGAAGCAGAAGCATCTTTTAAAAACAAATCTAATCTTGTTTTTTCGGTAACTTCTTTTTCTAATTCATAGTCATATCTTGTGCTATGAATAACTAAATCTCTACATAAAAAACAATTTCCTTTGTTTATTGCTTTTACTTCAATTTTAGTTACATCTGATATTCTAATATTTGTCATATTTATCTCCTTTAAGTTATTGGGTTAATATCATTTGCTAATTCTTTATTAGCTTCAATTGTTTCAGACTTTAATTCTTGTTCAGTCATAAAATCTACAAAATCTAAATGTTCATATTCTTCCATTTTTATCTCCATATTTACAAGACTTTGAAGTCTCGGTTGGTTGCTGACCGACAAATTATATGTTTTTTCTCGGCAGATGTCAAGCGTCTTAACAAACTTAAGATATATTTATAATCTTAAAATTGTTCAATCGTCCAAACTGTTCCCATTTCCATACTACCACTACTCAAAAAGTCATAGTTGGATTTAAGAAACACATGTCCCTTTTTAGTAAACTTATGTCTATAAATTACAGACCTGTCTTCTTTAACAGAGTTCCTAACTTTAAAAACATAACCTAAATCATTGATATACCGTTCAGCTTTTTCAAGACTATTAAATTTTACCATTTGTATCTCCTCTTAATTTTTAAGGTTTGCAAGGTTTGTTCCTTGCTGACCGAACCCATTTTACGCTTTGGTTTTGCCGATGTCAAACGAATAACAAACTTAAGATATATTTATAATTTTAAGATATCAGAAGATTAAATATATCCGTAAAATAATCTTAAAGTTTAAACTTAAATTCACAGGTTATCCACAGATAATTATAAGTTATCCACAAGTAATTAACAAGATATACATAAATATTTAAGGGTTATCCACAGGTTATTAAGCTTAAATACGCCCTCAACCAACCGACCAGTTTAAATACGCCCTCAACCAACCGACAAACTTAAAACTCGACCTTAAATTTAAACTTAATTAAGCTTACTTACTTCTTTGGTGTGGTCGACTGCCCTCATAAAGAGCATTCATCATTATTATAGATTAGGTTTAAGATAAAGTATAACTGAAGACATAAAAAAACTCTCTCACTTGAAATGCGAGAGAGTTATGAATAACTTAACTATTCTCTTTTAGATATAAAGCAATCTTATCAAGATAAACTTTAGGAAGACTCTTACCTTGAAGAAGCGTATGAGCTTTCTTAAAATTCAATCTATCATCTTTAGCAAGGCTATAAAGACATCCTTGAATTTGCTTTTGAAGCTTCCAATTCATCTTATCTCCTGTTTTAGCAAACTTATAAGCTACTGCTTGACATTGTTTGAACGAAGCAGGGCTTGTAGTTCTATCTTTATCAAAGCTATTTATATCAAATGTATTTTCCATATTGTACTCCTTTAAGTAATGGATTTATAAATACTTGCAATATAATCTTGCAAGTGGTTAAGGTCATCAGTATTATTACTGACGATTCCTAAAGCTTGGATTCCACTTAGTATTAAAGCTAAGCTGTAATCTTTTGCTTGAGAAACTGTTTTAAATTCTAAAGTCTCGTTATTTGAAAAGGTTATTAAAATCATATTTATCTCCTATTATGGTTTGCAGAGATTATTAGATTTTCGAGTTGCAAATGCTTGAGTTTTACGCAGTAAAAGTTTTATAGATTATCGAGTCTTCGAGATAATGTGTAAACATTTGTCACTTTAAAATCTTTATAATATCGTAAACCAGCTTAGATAGGAGATGACATATGACTTTTGATACCTTTTCACGAGACAGTAGAATTGTTTCTCAACAAAAGTTACCTTTAATACTAAGTAAGCTTTAGGAAACCAGTAATGATACATTAACCACAAAAGATTATCAAGTATTTATATCCATTACAATTGTACAATATGGAAATACTTTGAGTGCTTTGATAAAGACTGACAAGCCCTCTGCAGAGAGTGTCAAGCAGTACAAAGTTTGCTACCTACATAAGATGAATTGCACTGAGAAAGCAACATGAAAGGCTTCAAGACGCTAAAGCCTATTGAGTTTTAAAGTTACGAAGAAGCAATCAAGGTAAAAACAAAAGTTTATCTATGCTTTATATCTACTGAATAGCATGAGGAACTCCGAAGCCTTTCAAGTGAGAGAGAAACCACAGAGGTCTGAAGTTATACAATCTTAAATCTATTCAGGGGTGGGCAGGAGACCATACCCTCTACCCTATATATCTATAGCATAGTTATACATTTTCAAGGGTAATGACCATTAACCAGAACTAGTTAACGCCCCGACACTAAAACTCTAGAATCTTTAAAGACTTTAAAGGTATTTATTTCGCCCACAAAGAAATCTCCTCTACTAGGCAGTCAATTGTTTGATAAGGGTGTTGAGGGTATATGTTGACCCGGGAGGGACACTACGTTTAGTATAACAACGCATTCTACTTTTGTCAAGGCTTTACTAAAAAAACTTTAAAGCTTGACAAGTTCTAAATGGATGTGTATACTAGATTCATGGCTATATTACCAAGTGTTGATAAAACAACAACCAAAAGAGAATTAACAGATAAGCAGAAGTCTTTCTTAGAACAACTAGTGAATACTAGTGGTGATGCAAAGAAAGCAGCAGAACTTGCTGGTTACTCTTCTCATTATCACCATGTTGTAAAGACTTTAAAGTCTGAGATACTAGAACTCACTCAAGAGATACTAGCAAACTCAGCCCCTAAAGCAGCTTTTAAACTTGTAGAGATAATGGAATCTAAGAAACCTATAGTACAAGCAGCTAATAAACTTACTGCTGCACAGACGTTATTAGATAGAGTTGGTGTTAGTAGAGTAGATAAAGTAGATATAAATCATAACATGGCTAGTGGAGGTATCTTTCTGATGCCTGATAAAGCCCCAGTAGTTATAGACGCAGAGGATGCAGACTATGATAGTCTCAAAGACTATGACTAGACTTTGGATAACCGAACATGTTAATGAAGAAGGGTCTGCAATAGGTCCTTATATCAAAGCTGATACAATCGCACAGGCTAATAGAATAGCAATACAATATGGATTAATGGTGTTAGGAGAAATACAAGAACTCCAACACGATGATTCACAACAAAAGAGGATAGTACACTAATGACAGAAAAAGATGGTAGATTAAAACGAGCAGGAGTCTCTGGGTTTAATAAACCTAAAAGAACTCCTAGTCACAAAACTAAGTCACACATTGTTGTGGCTAAAGAAGGTGATAAGATTAAGACTATACGCTTTGGTCAGAAGGGTGCTAGTACTGCTGGTAAACCTAAAGCAGGTGAATCAGATAGAATGAAAGCTAAGAGAAAGTCTTTTAAAGCAAGACATGGTAAGAACATTGCTAAAGGTAAAATGTCTGCAGCCTATTGGGCTGACAAGGTAAAGTGGTAAATGGGTAAACAAATAGGAAATGATGAAGGTTCTCAAGTAACTTTTAGAAAAAGTATTTATGGTAAAAGTGATGGCGGTAAAGGTGCAAGACCTAGACCATTTGCTATATCTAAAAAAGAATACGAAGATAACTGGGACAGGATATTTGGAGGAGATAAAGATGCCAACAAAGAAAAAGAGTAAGTCAACTGTGAATAGTGCTGGTAATTATACCAAGCCAACTATGCGTAAGAGGCTTTTCAACAGTATTAAAGCCGGTACTAAAGGTGGTAAATCCGGACAATGGTCAGCTCGAAAAGCCCAGCTCTTAGCAAAACAATATAAAGCCAAAGGCGGAGGCTATAAATAAAATGAAAAGGATTAAAGAATTTATGATTAAGATAATGGACAGACTAAACAAAGTCTATGCAAAACTATTTAAGAAATGTTTAACACCAAAAAAAAATGTCAAGTCTAAAAAAGTCACAAAGAAGTCTTAGGGCTTGGACAAAACAAAAGTGGCGTACCAAAAGTGGTAAAAAGTCGGCAGAAACGGGGGAAAGGTATCTCCCAGAAAAAGCTATTAAGGCATTATCTTCTAAAGAATATGCTGAATCAACTAGAAAAAAACGAGAAGATACTAAAAAAGGAAAGCAGCACAGTAAGCAACCAAAGAAAACTGCAAGAAAAACAAGAGCTTACAGAAAAGTAAAATGAAAGAAGGATATATAACAAGAGCTTCTTCAACCATACCCTTTGGATATGAGATGGATGAAGACACTGATTCTTTTCTTAAACCTATAGAAGAAGAACTAAAGGTGTTAAAAGAAGTATCTGAAGCAGTCTTTCATGGAGAGATTAGTCTAGGTATTGGAGTAGATTGGTTAGAGGCAGAAACAGGAAGGAAGATGTCTAGACCCGGATTGAAAAAACACGTAGATAAAGTATATGGAAGATAATTCAGAAAAGTACTTGACAAACCCAGATGGGAGTTATATACTAAAGAAAGACGGTACACCAAGGCTTAAACCCGGTAGACCAAAGAATTCAGAACTTTCAGGAATTAAGTTAGCTTTACAAGCAAAGAATAAACTTAATAAGAAAAGTAAGAAAGTTCAAAAGCTAACAAGAAGTTTAGCTAGAGTCAAGAAAGAACTTGACCAAGAAGAGAAAGTTTTAACATCGAATGTTTTAACAAAATCAGATACCAAAGAGTTACCTGATGCTATACAAAAACATTTAGATACTACTGGTTCTCATGTGGCTTTTATGCCAAACGAAGGACCACAGACAGACTTTCTAGCTGCAGGTGAGAAGGATGTTCTTTACGGTGGTGCAGCAGGTGGTGGTAAAAGTTTTGCAATGTTAATAGACCCATTGCGTTACTGTCACATAACAGAGCACAGAGCTTTGATATTAAGAAGGTCTATGCCAGAACTAAGAGAACTTATAGATAAGTCTCGAGAGCTTTATCCGATAGCCTTTAAAGGTGCTAAGTTTAAAGAAGTAGAAAAGTTATGGTTGTTCCCAAGTGGAGCTAAAATAGAATTTGGGTTCTTGGAACGAGATGCAGATGTTTATCGTTATCAGGGACAAGCGTACAGTTGGATAGGTTTTGATGAGATAACTCATTTACCTACAGAGTTTGGTTGGAACTACTTAGCATCACGTCTAAGAACTACTAACCCAGCTATAAAGACTTATTTAAGATGTACAGCTAACCCGGGTGGTGTAGGTGCACATTGGGTAAAGAAGAGATACGTAGAACCTTCAGAACAGAATACAAGCTTTGAAGGTAAGGACGGACTCACAAGAAAGTTTATACCAGCATTGTTACAGGATAATCCTCACCTTGCTGAAGACGGTGAATACGAAAGGATGCTTAAATCCTTACCAGCCATACAACGTAAACAGTTGTTGGAAGGTAACTGGGATATAAATGAAGGAGCAGCCTTTGCAGAGTTTGAACCTCCGGTTCACGTCATACCACCTTTCGAGTTACCGAGTTGGTGGGAAAGAGTTAAAGCAGTGGACTACGGTTACGCTGCAGAAAGT
>Ga0209535_1003196_pt1 | contig 10486 bp, 12 predicted proteins | sample LinPmetageLP28_FD_184041 | JGI IMG/M metagenome (GOLD analysis project Ga0209535, IMG submission 184041) | Marine viral communities from the Pacific Ocean - LP-28 (SPAdes) (version 2) | ecosystem: Environmental > Aquatic > Marine > Oceanic | place: Pacific Ocean | collected 2009-08-22
AAAAGCAATGGACAGAGTACACAGGTGCAGAAGACTGTTGTGCATTGACCAGCGGAACAGATGCACTGCACACAGCGGCCATGCTGACAGGTGTTGGCCCAGGCGATGAAGTTATCATGCCAGCACATGGATTCATAGCATCCATAGGACCTTGGTTGCACACAGGAGCCACTGTAAAATATATAGACTGCAAACTGTCAGACTACTGCATAGACGAGGACAAGATTGAAGCACAGATAACAGACAAGACCAAAGTTATCTTATGGATAGACATCAACGGACAAACTCCAGATGTGGATAAGATTGTTGCACTTGCAAAGAAACACAACTTGACCACAGTGGAAGATGCCGCACCATCGGCAGGAGCCGCATACAAAAATAGAAAAGTAGGCACACTGGCAGACATTACCTGTTTCAGTTTTGGTCCTGTAAAACCTTTGGGAGCAATAGGAGGAGCAGGTGGCATCACAGGCTCAAAAACAATATGTGATCAAGCAAGACAGATACGTAATCATGGACGCACGGGCAGAGATGGATACAAGTCATTGGGCTGGAACAGAAATCTACACACGATGCAGGCCTCTTTCCTACTTGCGAAGCTTCCACATCTAAATGACTTAAATGACATGAAAAGAGCACACGCATTAAGATACAACGAACAATTAAAAGGTATTGTTAAACACGTACCACAGGAACAAGCAGACAGATATCACCCATATCATCTGTACTCTGTATTGGTTGATAGACGTGATGAACTAAAGGATTTCCTAGCACTTCATGACATAGAAACATTAGTGCATTGGCCATGTGGTGTGCATGAGTATGACTTCTCAACACCAACAGATCTAGCACTACCCAACACCAAAAACATCACAGACAACACACTATCTCTGCCTTGTAGCCCATTCTTAACACAAGAAGAACAGGACTTTGTGATACAAAAGGTTAAATCCTTCTATTAAACACACAGATTATCTACCAAAATTACTGATGAAGATAATAGCAATTCTATCTTATTTGATAAATATTTGCATATTTTAACTAATATAATAGAATTACAAGGGGAAACTACAACATGCCAAACTCAGACAACCAAGACGGAGTACACAACAAAAAAACAGACATCTATTCTAGAGCTGATGGAGACAGTACAACTTTCGCAGACGTGGCGGCGGCAAAAGCACATCTTCTTTCTACGGCGGCATTGACAGTTATAGACGAGTGTGCAACACAGGTTGAATGGGAATTAGTCAGCAACACAGGATTAAAACTGACCTACGCATTTGGTACAAAAGGTACAGGTACAGCAGAGGCTGATGACTGGACTAACCAATTTGCTACAAGATCAAAAGCATTATGGGACGAAAGAAAAGGACCATTCGATGTGTCAGCAATAGCATTTGATCACTCAGACTCAGGTAATGACGAAGCAACAGTTACAGCGGCAGGACATACATTTGTTGCAGGCGACAGAGTTGTATTTGATAGCCTAGGCGGATTCACAGGATCAGCGACAGACGGTAACATGAACGAAACATCAAGCACTATAATAGCATCAGTTAGCGGTAATGATTTTGTTACTGGCCCAACAATGAATTTAGGCACTTTAACATACACAAGTGGTGGAACAGCTCAAGCATTAGATAATTCTTGGCAGAAGAATGGTTCGACTTGGGTAAATTCAACAGATCACTTATTTTAGTAGACGTTAAGCATCTAGTTTAAATACTAGCATGTTAGAATTTCCATTAATCGAAGCAAACAAACTTTCTAAAGTTTATAAACAAAATCCACACAGCAATACTGTCTTTGAAGACGTTGAATCAGCAAAGCAATTCTTTCTCACAACAGAAGCGATAAACAACTACAACAAACACTGCTACAAGCAAGAATGGAAACTTGCTGACAACAATAAATCATTACATTGGACGATATCTTTTAAACTAGATACAAAGTCTAGCGATACACCAGACTCTGATAAATGGAGAGACGAAAAGGATAGGATCACATCAATGGACTTGTGGTTCCAACAAGGCAATCATCCTGACATAGTTCATGATGCAGAAGATTTATTTTAATATTTCTTTGTTGTCTGTTTTATAAAAACCATCATAGCGATATTCAAATCCTTCTATAACTTCTCTGTGCAAAGGCAGTTTGGATAAGTCTTGCTGTTCTTGAATGTCAGTGATGTGCAAGTTGGCAGTGTTACCATTGCAAAAAAATACTTTAGGCATATCTAATTCGTTAATTGTGTTGTGACAGAATACATGATGAGGATGCCCGTACTCTCCGTCTTGTCCATGTGTAACCACAACATCAAATTGTTTTACTTTGCTCTGTATCATTTGTTTAACATTGTCTTGATCAAACGATACTATTTGTTTTTGTATTAAATCCGTTTCGTCGTCCTCAATGCCACAGAAGTCCACACTAACATTTTCATCCTGCCAAAACTTTGCAATCTCATCACCTCTGGGTGTGCCTCTGTCATAGGTCATATACAGTATGGTCCAGTCTAAGTTCTTGTACTGTTTGATAATTGGCCAACCAAATATTACACAGTCGTCAGGATGAGCAACCATCATTACTGCTTTAGTCATTTAAAAATGTTTCCCATTTGTTTAATTGTTCTTTGCTTAATTTTTTAATTGCACGTTCATGGATTGATTTGGTATGTGAGTCACTGGCTAACATCTCCTCAAACATATGCTCCTGTCCGTCTGCTACATTGAATGGATCTAATACTTTGTCACCATACAGTTTTTCATAGCCCACAGTGTGTTTAACATATGCAGAGTACAATAAGAACTCTGTTACAAAAGTTCTGTGTGGCGGATTAGATTCCAGCACTTTGCTTTGGAACCATGTTGCAAAGTCATCTATACTAGCAATCATTTCTTTGAGAGTTTCTACATGAAAGAAAAATGGCACGCCACCTGGTCCAATCATCTGTGTTAAATCTATGTTGTAATACTGTTCTAGGTACTTGACAGCATCACTGCTGTGAATGTTGCTATCGGTTGTGCCAACACCAGGCTTTCCATCCCTAATTACATCAAACTTCTTTGTGAAATATGTTTTTGCATCCAAAGTGACTGCCCATGTTTTATCGCTCATGGCTGATGCTAAAAGTTTACACAACTGTTGTGTTCGCCATCCATCTATGTGTGGTTGCATTTCAACTTGGAGATCTTTGTGTGTTAATATTTTAACCTTGTCTTGATAATTGCCATACCAATCTAAATTTATGTTGCAGTTTTGAGAACCATTGTCGACAATGTATATGGTGCCAATGTCTTGTTTGTCCACAAACTTTTGAAAACTTTTGGCTTGCCATTGCAACAAAGCAACTTCATCATCAAAGACAACTGTTACAAAATCTAACATACCCTATCCTTGTATAATGCCCTTGTATAAATTTGCTATCCACACTTGTCCTTCTGGTTCCGAATGATAGCCTGGATCTTTAGTTACATCTTTCAATGGGTGCAGATAAGTGCCTGTGCCAATCAATTCATTGTCTTGTCTTATGTTTTCCTTTGGAATGAAAGCAGGCACACTGTCTATTATGTCTTGTCTGTCTTTGTACAGCATTCCTCTTTCAATGCTGAATGGTATGTTAGCACCATGCAATTGACATATACCATCTGACAGTATCCATTTATCCATTTGTCTTTTCCAGGACGAATCATATATGTGATTGATGTATTGTTTTACTGCTTCTACTTTTTCTTTGGCTAATGCACCTTTTCTATATTCATGCTCGGGTTCGTCAGCCAAACTGAATATGGTTTCGAATATCATGTTGTTGTCTTCTTTGGTATAGTTAATATTGTCTATTCCTTTGTCTGGATCATATGCACTCTTACTGCTGTCTTGTAAAAAGTCTTGTAAGAAATTTCCGTATTTCTTTGCAAAAGTTTCTGGTCCACTATAAAAGTTATCTCTCACAGGCATCTCTGTTCTGTCCCACCCTGTGGGCACAATGATAACAAAGTCTGCTTGTTGTTTAATTGCTTCTTGTATTTGTAATCGTACACCACCGTTGGAGCAACCTCTTCTTGCATAGTTTAACAGTTCCCACCCTAGTTCATTTGCCAGCACTTCACTATAATGTGTTCCTGGCAGTGTCTTTGAAACTGCACTAAAACTATCTCCACATACTACTAATTTTTTCATATCGAAATACTATTTAGATGTTCCACTAAATGCTCATTTAAAAGTTTATGTTCTCCAGGTTGTCTGTGTTGTATCTCTTCAGGTGCTTTACCATACTTGCTAGGATTAGGATCTCCCAGTGGTGTAACTCCTTGTGAGTGTTGCCATTGTATCGCACACCATTTGAATCCATCTATAAACTCTGGATACTTTTTGAACAATGCCAGTCGAGGTGTATCCAACAATGAATGGTAACTGGTATCTGCCTGTTGGAATACAATTACACGATGTCCTCTTGACTTTAAACTATCAATCATGGCACACATACGCAACATTAAATCTTCTGTGCGATCCAGCACACTCATCATCTCTTCTTTTAGTTTTAGATTAACAAAGTCATCTGTGTCTTTTTGTTTCCAATGATCCACCCATCTGTCTTGATATATTTGATTCTGGGGATTGGTCCAACCACCCTCGAAGGAATTGTTTTCGTCTTGCACTTTTAAAATTGTTGCTTCTGATCTACCAACGAAAGTCATGCCCAACACATACAGAGTGGATTCATTGTAATGGCTGTCCTTTATTGTTGTTCTAATAATTCTATTGTTTGCACAACCGCTTTGTGTTTGATCCACCGCGGTATCTATTTTTAATCTTGATGCAAGGTCTTTGTGTCCTCCACCTTGTGCATAGGCATTCATATAACTGCAACCATTTATCACAAGTCTATTCATAGGTTCTCCATGACTGTCCACAGGTCATAGCACACACAGGATTGCATTTCTTTGTCTTCCAGGTTGCCATGAGTTTGTCAAAATCCTCCAGTTTCACCACAGGCCTTCCTGGCATATCATATCCGTGATAACAACATGGTGTTATCTCACCTTTGGCATTTATGTAAACGTCTTCCATCAGTAGATGTTCACACTGTATATTATACACCTTGTCTTCGGGTGTAAAGTTTTGGTGTGTTTCTTTGTATCTTTTTATTCCTGCAGGCACATCATAGTTGCCAGGTTGCATTGATCCGTCTGCTGGTAACAACCAATGTGATATGTTGCCTTGTCTGTCCAATGCTGGTCCATAGTTCCTGCCGTGGTTTTCAATTATAAATTCTTTGAATCCCATCTGCTTTGATAATTCTTCCGCTTCTTTCACTTGGTGTATGTTGTGTTTGAATGTGATATACTTCCAAGTGGCACGTCCTCCTGCACCAATAAACCACTTGACCCTCTCCATTATCTTGCTCCACTGTATATCTTGTCTGTACAAATGATTGGTATCTTCCAATCCATCTATTGAGAAACGCACACCAACATCACGTTGTGCAATCCTTTCCCAACTTTTCTGTGTGCCAAGACTGCCGTTGGTTGTCATATCAGTATTACATTTTGTCATTTCAACCAGATCTGCTATGTTTGGATTCATCATGGGATCACCTAGATGCCCATTGAAGTACACATACTCTAGTTCAGGGAATCTGTCTAACGCAATTTGCAATTTGTCTTTGGTCAAATGCATCTCTGGATAAACTCCCTCTACCTTGTATCCATACAGGCTACGAGGACACAGAGGACATCTGGCATTACAATATGTACTTGCTTCTACGTGTAATTGTTTCATAGCAGTTTACTGAACTCCGGATACAGTTTGGCAAATGCACCTTGGTTATTGAAATAGTCCGCATTCATCTGTATCCATTTGTTCAGCATGTCCTTCTGTTTCTCACTGGTTGGCTGTTGTGTATTGCTATCCAACTGTTTTAGTATTGTTGTAAAGAATGTTTTTTCGTTGTCTTGGATACCTTGCTCTAAATAATTTGTGATAGACTCTTTAAAGACAGCAACAAAGTCACTGCCAAAATGGGTTAAACTTATTTCATGTGGCATCAAACACGGTTGCCATACAATCTCTATAGACTCTGTTGGCCATCCTGTGGGCAAATAGTCTGACACAATCTTTTTGCTAAATTCTTTAAGGCCATCAAGATGTGTGATGTTTAATATGCTTAACACACTCATAATTTTAAGATAGTGTTTGCAGTTGGGTATGTTACCAATAGCATCGCCTAGTGTCTTTAAATTATTGTTGAACACTTGCCAATTGGATCCCTGTCTCACATATTCATAATGTTCTTCCACATTATCAAAACTCAAATGCCAACCCACTGTGTCAAATGTCATAAGTTTTTTGAACACCTTGCTGGTGGATAAATCAGAACTTAAATTTGTAATAACCATGATGGGCACATCCTTGGCACAGTTGTCTAGTATCATCATATTCTCTTTGATCATCAGTGGCTCACCACCAACTAAGGATATTGTTCTCCAATGGTCTTTGTGGCCCTCAAAGAAATTAGTTAGATACTCTTTGTTCTTGATATTTTTAACAAATGCTGGCGACTGTTTTAGTACAGCCCATTTGCTACTCTGTGTTTCATCACAGTAGATACAACTGCTGTTGCAGGTGTTGTTCCATCTGGCATCAAACAGTGTGGGGTAGGTGTAGTTTAAATCTACTTCTTCTAGTTTAAAATCGTTGTTGATATCGTTGTGCCAATCAAGTTCACATCTTACATTTTGTTTTGTTATGGCAATACAGTTCTTGCAGTATTCTTCGTGTAGTTTACCATCTTTGATTGACTGTCTTACTTCCTTAATAACTTTACTGTCAAGAGCATCTTCAAGTTTGTCTGTGTGAATGTTTCCTAGGCTTGTGGCTCCTGCACAACAGGTCAGAATATCACCGTTGGTTCTAATGTGTAATCCTCTCCAGGGTGCTGAGCAAGTCATAATAGTAGTATTTAACTAGATTATACAGCCACAAAAAAAGGGCGACACATTTCTGCACCGCCCTTTAAAATTAGATATTAATTACGCAGAGTAATTAATTACTTTTCTGCCTGATTTTTTTAATAATGAAATGATGTTTGATTTCATTGTTAATGCAGAGTTCTTAGGTGCAACACCTAAAACTTCTACTGTAAAATCTAAACCTTTTGATAACAACTTGTTAGTCGCTGTTTTTCTTGCAGTGTTTTTTACTGCTAGGTTTTTGAACTTGATTTTACCACCGTGTACAGCACCATCTACTTTGTAAGATGAAGCCGGCTCGGCGAATACACCAATTTGCTTCGCTCTTGATTTGAAGTTTCTTGTGTATACAACGTATTGTGTTGAGTTTGCCATGGTTTGTTTTTCCTTTTTAATAGAAGGAAAAAGTTTATTAAACATACTTGTTAGCATATTGTATCCTTTTCCTTGATTGTTAAAATATGACCCGCCGGAGTTTCAATCTCTGTTATCCTACGTTCCATAATATCTATTATATACTAAAACGTGTACACAGTCAACCGTATGACGCTGGTAATGGTAAATGATTAATTTTTTGTTCGTTTCTTTGGTGTTTTTGTTATTTTGGAATAGGTTAGTGTGGTACCATCACACATGGGACAGATGATCAATCCATGTTTTTTCTGCATATTGAACTGTTTTATGTCTGGAAATTGTCCTTCGAACTTGGATGTGCATCTGCACTTTATATTATATCTAATCATATTTTTATTTAATATTATACACTTGACTATTATAGTTGTCTACTATATTATATAGAATGTTAAACACGTCAGGATATACAAAAGGCAAGCCTAAGAAAACTTCTCAGGGCAAGAACAAGAGCAGAATCAAGTTCAGCTCTATGAACAAGCACAAGAAGAGATCTTACAAGTCATACGTAGGACAGGGCAAGTAATGAAAAATGAAGACCAGATACGTTCTCTAGTTGTCGCTATTGAAGATAAAGAAAACATAATAAGAAAGCTGACTGCTGAAGTGGGCAACCTTGAAGTGCAGAATGCTGACTACTCTCAGATAGTACAAGAGTTATCAGATAAATTAAAACTCTACGAAAACAAATACGGCACAGTGTTTAGAGCGTCTAGAAATACTTCAGACCAAAAATAACAGCATCTTTCTTCCTACGGAATTTGATGTATTCATAATCAATGATGTGTACGTTCAATGGACCACCATGCTGTTGCATTATTCGAGCAGTATCTAATGGTCTTATTGTGATTCTATCTTCGTCTGGCAGTTTGGCTTGATAACCCCAGAACATGGGCCACCAGTGCAGAGGATTAAGTGAATCAAACTTCTCTTTCATTATCAACAAGAACAAGAAAGGTATTATGGTCCATGGTTCCACGTACCATGCAATAGCATCTACTGTTAACCAATCTATAAAGTGTACTATGCCTGTCCATACTCCCCAGATAGTGAACAGTATGCCCATTACTGGCCAAAATTCCTCGTCCAAATCGTCCATGTCATGATCATGGTGACTGTATGTTCTTAACATGATGTATTTGTGTTGACTTTTAGGATCCAGTTTCATATAATATTACTTAACACTACTATAAACAAATACTACGAGGTGTGAATGATTGAATATGCAATTTGGTTGATGGCCGGTACTTTATACGGTACATTTATTGGTATTTTACCAATGGCTGGTGCCACGACAGGACTTCTAACAGTATTCACCCTTGCTCCTTATTTCTTAGGCGACCCATATATCGGTATTATTTTTATGACTAGTTTGGTTGCGGCCTCAAGCACCGGTGACAGTTACACCAGTATTCTCACAGGAATTCCTGGAGGTGGACAAACTGCGGCATCAATCATTGACGGACATCCTATGGCACTGCGAGGCGAAGCAGGGAGAGCCATTGGAATATCCCTTATGGATTCCACAATCAATGGATTAATTTACGGAATAATTGCTTTTGCATTCTTACCGTACTATGCCAAGGTGGTACTTTACTTTGGAACGGCAGAGTTTGCCGCCCTATTCTTTTTAAGTTTCTGTACAGTTGGCATGATCACCAGCAAGAGTATTTGGCTTGCCGCGGCGAGTGTAATTGTAGGACTGTATCTTGGTCTAATAGGACTTGACCCTAGTACATCTTCTCCACGACTGACCATGGGGTGGGAGTATTTGGATTCTGGCATTCAGTTCCTGCCAATGATCGCAGGACTATTTGCTATTCCTGAACTAGTAGAAGGGTGGAAGAGACGACACTACAGAGTCGTGAAGATTACAAATTACTACGAACAACTGTTTCAAGGCTTTAGGGATTGTAAAAAGTATTGGAAAGATGTTGCCCGAGGAGGACTGGTTGGATTCTTGACAGGAATGTTACCAGGTGCAGGTGGCACAATAGGTGACATGATGGCATACGGTATGACCGTAACTGCAAACCCCAAAGAGAAGTTTGGCAATGGTAACCCTAGGGGACTAGCAGGTTGTGAAGGAGCCAATAATTCACAGAAGGCCGCTTCAATGTTGCCCACAATATTATTTGGAGTACCAGCCGCACCATTTGCCGCTGTGCTGATGGCTATCTGTGTGTACTTCGGTATGTACATGGGCAGTGCAGAACTAGTCAATGATACCAAGTTTATCTGGTCCTTGGCTGTGAGTTTTATTGCGGCCACTCTCATAACATTTGTGGTGGGCATTTTTATAACCAAGTGGGTGGTTAAGATACTTGAAGTACCCTATTGGATCTATGCTTGTCTAATCCTCAGTATAGTCCTTTGGAGTTGTATGCAATACACCCAAACAATATTAGACCTATACATATTAATCATTTGTAGTGTTATCGGATTATTTGCCAAACGTTTTAATCTAAGCAGACCAGCAATATTACTTTCGTTCATTGTTGCTGAAAAGTTTGAAAACTACACACAGCAGGCATATACTTTGTATGATTTTAGCGATCTTATACAGAGGCCATTGTTTATTGGATTGGTATGTTTGTGTTTGATTGTGTTCTACTTTACTATCATCAAGAGAAATAGAAATCAAAGCACTGAACCACACAAAGATCACCCACTTTAGACAGAAAAGTTCTTGACTCAGAATCAATAATCCTGTAAAATAATCACTGTAAGTAAAACAGAGAATGCTATAAAAACATTCAAACTTTAATTAAAGGAGCCGAGCAGATATGCTTAAAAAACTAATAGTAGCAACAACCTTATTTGTTGCAACTCTAATGACGACTGCCCAAGCAGAGTACAGATTAATTGTTCCAAGTGGACCAGGATCTGGAGGTGCTACATGGGCCTCAGTGGTTGCAGAACAGTTGACTAAATTTACTGATGAACCGATTGTGTTACAACACGTTCCAGGAGCAAGAAACATTCCTGGATTGAACATGTTCCACAACAAGTTCCGTTTTGATGACAAGACGATAGTGGTAAGTTTTGGTTCACACTCTGTGAACTATCTGTTAGAAAACGTTGATTATAAATTCAGCGAT
>Ga0209535_1003198_pt1 | contig 10481 bp, 19 predicted proteins | sample LinPmetageLP28_FD_184041 | JGI IMG/M metagenome (GOLD analysis project Ga0209535, IMG submission 184041) | Marine viral communities from the Pacific Ocean - LP-28 (SPAdes) (version 2) | ecosystem: Environmental > Aquatic > Marine > Oceanic | place: Pacific Ocean | collected 2009-08-22
CCTCCTATCATATTTTTAAGGGCCTTTAAAGCAAGAATAGCCTCACGTGTTCCATCGACACCACCATAAAGAACCTTGTCCTCAATGTGAGTCATATGTGTGTTTTTCTGCTCTGTTATAAATTCATTAAAATTAATCATTTTTTATCCGTAAAATCACACATCATACGGGTTGGATAACCATCACCGCCTTGTGTGTCTCTTATATTTATCTTAAATCGGTATGCGCTTGATTCAAACTCTACATCAATTCGTTTACCTTTACCACCTTTACCACCATAATAAATTATAGGTTTACCGGTAATGGTCGCGGCCTTTATCATATCTTTTTTGTCCATTTTTTTGGTGTGTATTTTACTACCTTTTTTATGAACAATACAATAACCGAATCCTATTCCGGATTGTAATAAATTTTGTAATGCAGTTTTGCTAAACCCTGGATTCTTATCAATAAATCCTTTTCCAGAACCATTAAATATATTACAAAATTTGGCAGGATCAATGCCAAAAAGGCCTAATAGTTTTAGACCATTTCTATTTGTAATCTTGCCTTTTTTAATTTCTGCAGTTGTTAAAATTGTTTTTATGCCAACATTAAAAAATGTTGTAGTACCTCCAAGCTTTAATGATAGGTAAACTTCTTTTTTATCAAGTTCCAATGTAATATCGGTCACTGATTCGCCGACATCAAATCCTGTACCCTTTGGGTTTGTTAATTCAATCTTTGATCCAAATTTAAGTGGCCGTCTTGTATTTTCACCACCAACAACATTAACTTTAAATTTTGTTGAATTGGATATATCGTATACCTTATCCAAATATTTAATTGAGGACATTATTACATCATTGGCAACATCCTCACCAGCCCACCAATTTAACAAAGCTTCTGCAAATTGAGGTTCAAATAAATTACCACGGTTGTTTGCACCTCTGTTACCAGAAGAACCATTACCATATTTAATTTTTATTTTATCCAAATTTGCTTTTTTCCTAATATCGGCCAGAGATATTTCATCAGATAATTCGCGTGATATATTTACATTTGATCTCTTTGCAGGATCAATATTAATAGGCGTTTTTGATTTATTTCTTAAAAGAGCAAAAAGTGTTTCAATTTCCTTAAGGTTGTCCTTAGAAAAATCAGCTAACTCTTTCCTAATCTCAGATTGCTGTGTAGGAAAAAAAGTGTAGGCCAAGAAACATCTCCTAATAATAAGTTATTATAACACTATTTATACCAAAATGTAAACAAAAAAGCACCCCGAAAGGTGCTTTTCTTAACATTATATAAAAATTTAAAATCTCCCTAGGAACTGAGCAATCCGGCCAATAAATGGTAGAAGTGCTATCGCCATCAATAAATTGACTCCAGTATGTGCCATTGCTATTCGTAGTGTATCACCCTTTGGCATGCCGTCTGAAACCAACAAACCTGCCAACCAAATCGTGCCTGTGGTACCAATATTTGCTCCAAGTACCGCAGCAATTGCGGCAGGTAATGGTACAGCGCCAGAAGCTACAAGAGCAATAATAGCCGTAGTTGAAAGAGAAGATGATTGCCAGAGTAGAGTCATTACGATTCCACCAAGGAACATCCAATACGGATTATGAATAAAGAACGACAAATGATCCATATTACCCATTGACTTCATACCACCTGAGAACATTTTGAGTCCTATATAAAACACTACCAATCCAACAAGAACAGTAATTACGGGGTTGCCTAAATCCATTTTACTAACCTTTTTTGTAAGTTTGTCTAGTTTTTTCATTAGAATACCTTTTAAAATTATTACCGGATTCTTTTTCTACTTTATTATTATCATAGGCTTTAATTGACCATTGTCTACGTTTCTGAACCTCACTTGGGTGATAAGCTCTCCAGTAGTGTTCCCAACCTTTGATTTTATTTTCTTTTGCCCAGAGAGCAATCATTTCTGGTTTATGCGCTTTCAACACTATACTCCTTAAGGCTATCCCATCTAAAACTTCGCCAACCATTAGCATTAATATCCCAGACAGAAAGTGATGACCTTGATTCATCCTTATTTATCTTATCAGATTCCGGTAAATAACTTTGCTGTAGAGTGCATTCCATTTTTCTGTAATCACCATTGACTTTTGTAAATTCAACAGTAACAATATTTTCTAGAAGTTTTTTAATTAAATCACTTCTGGCCCAGTTTGTTTTTTCCATATTACCTCCTAACAGTTACAATAGAAAAGTTTTTATAATTCCAACACTTGACAAATTTATCAAACATCAAGACACTTGTATCGCCACATAAATCAGCACCCCAAGGATGCTGAAGTTTATGACCATATTAACATAATTTGGATTGGGAGTCATTATACTTTCTCCGCAAATTCCAATGCCATTTTAAGGGCATCACGCTTACGAGTTTGGTTGTTACCATACCAGTTATTATATAACCTAGTATCCTGGTTACGACCTTGAACATGATCAGTAACAAAGGTTACTGAGTTAAATGCCTGCCACCAGGAACCTTCGGCAAATTTAGCACCAGGTTGTTGTTCAATGGCATCATGCGATAGTTTTGCATTTCTTGAAAGAGTATCAACAGATAATCCCTTACCTTGAACCTTTTTATCAGAAGTAAGAGGGAACACTGTATTATAATATTCAATAAGAGCCTCAGTTGAATAACGCTTTGAACCAAGAAATTCTGCCATTTCTTTATAAGTTCTGAGTTTTTCAGAAGCAATACCAAGTTGTTCTTTGACCATTTTTGGATCAAATACAGTACGGTGACCGACTTTTACCGAACGATCTGCCTTGGATTCCAAGGACAGTGTTAATGTGTTATTACACACCACTCGGATTGGAGTAAATCGAACATTAATTGATTTACCATATTGATGTGGATTTGAAAATAGTAAATAAGAATCAACTTGATCACCATTAAACAAATCAAAGGATTCTTTAATTTTTGCTAATGCCCAAACAACCTGGCCATCTTTTAATGATCCTGCAGTATGCATTTCCATATTTCCAGAAAGAACATATTCTGAAAAGAATTCAAATGCCTCTGAGTTCTGACATGGATTCCAGTCAGGTCCTACATTTGTTAGAACCTTACCATCAGTGCCACGGATAAGGGATTTTTGTCCAGTTGGAAGTTTATTTCCATTGAACTCAATAAATGATTGACATTCGTGGACATCCCAATCAACACCTGCCTTAACCATCATTTGCTGAGGTGTTAGGTCATTTGATACAGGAACTCCAAGACCGTGCCATGGAACTTCTCCTGCATATGCCATAGTTTCAACTTCGTGTGCCATAATATATTTCCTTTTTATTTTTATTTTATAGTATTATTATATCATACAAAAACACAAATGTAAAGTGTTTTTTTAATTAATTTAAAAAAAATTATCAACCGTTGCCGACAACTTAGTCTTGTCTAGTTCCAGGACCATAATCTATAACTACTGGAAATCTAGGAACTCCATCATTACTCAATCCAAAATATCTACAGGTTGCCCAATTTATGCTATTCTTTGTTTTTAGTAACTCTGCAAGTTTGTCTTGAGAACCTCTTACTCCTGAACTAAACTGTGTACCATCAGCAAGTTCAAGTATAAATCTTTTTGCATATCCTGCCCAATTGCCATTACCTTCTTGTATTTCTATGACTTTGTATTCTTCTGTAATGAATTCTTTTCTTTTTAAAAGGCCTTTGCTTCTTTTACATTGATAAGGAGCATCTGCTCTAATCATTTGACCTTCATATCCGGCTTCAGTATACTGACCATAAAGTTTATCAATGTCAGCAAATGTCCAAACTTTGCTAGTAGCAACTAACTCAACTTTACCACTAACATCTTTTACAATATCAGATAATACTTCCTGTCTTTCTTTAAACTTTAATGTTGTATTATCCTTGTCATACATATCGTAAGTATGATACTCAACTAATTCTGCACTTTCTGCAATTTCTTCTGGTCTACATTTTATTTTTCTTACCAAGGAAACAATCTTTTGAAAGTCTGCTTTTAGTTCATGATTATAAAGTTCACCATCTAAGACTATATTAGGCATAGTATCAAAAACGTGCTTAACACTTTCCCAAATATGAGGACAACTATTAATAGGCTTACCGGCTCTTGTTCTCATACCTCTTGAATCTATAACACATCTGATACCATCTAGTTTAGGTTGTGAATAACCTTCTTCAAATTGTGTTTTTGCCCAATCATGTGCTAACATAGGTTTAAAATTTTCATAACTATCTATTGCATTTATATCCTCAAAATATTCTTTTTCTATTCTTTTATCAAATTCTGAATGTGCTTCGAATTTTGCTTGTGTAATATTTGTAGTAGCATTTGCTTTACCAATATTTTTAGCCTCTGTAATATACCACTCACTAGTAACTTTTTTGCCATTCTGTGCACCGGAAATTGTCCTAGTACCTGCTTGTGTTTCATCTAAGTTCCAACCATACTGCATAGTCCACTCTCGTACTTTGCCGGTAGTATCTCTTTTATATAATTTAGGTAAATTGTAAATTGTTTGCATGTTTTAAATAACCTTAATTTTGTGAAACTGAAATAAGTTTATATTTTATTTTATTGTTATGTATTTTTTGTAAACGATTAAGTTCAGGATAGAAATTTTGATCAAAATCCCAATATTCGATCTCTCCGTCTGGGTATTGTATTTCCATATATATCTGTTCCATATTATTTCCTTTTTATTTTCATTTTATAGTACTATTATATCACATAAAAACGATTCTGTAAAGTGTTTTTTTAAATTAATTTAAAATATAAATATTACTACACATTCCCGCAGGAAAGGAATCATATGGATAAAGTTGGACATCAAGTTCTAATAAAGGGTGATATTCTCAAAGCACCTGGAAATGGAAAAAACTGGATTGTCGTCGACATCGATGGCGGCAGAAAAGTAACTATGGTTTGTTTAGGCAAAAAAATCACAAAAACAGATCGTGATCTTGCGCAGTGGTCTGTATTTAATAAGGAATAATAGAAGGTTATATATAATGAATATGCACTGGTGGATAATGTTCTACATGTTTATAATGGCAGGATGTTTATGGACGATAATAATATTAATATGAAAAGAATGGAAATAATATGGCATATTTAGTACACCCATTACCACCAAGAAAAGTATGGGTAAAAAAAGAATACCTCTACGATCTCGAAAAGGGACACGGTGAATTGACTCCGGGATTATGGATATCAGTTAGAAGTATTCAGGCAAAGGCATTGTACTTTGAAACACTGCTTACTGACTACGGCGCACTCTTTGACAAGTTACCTCTGAGTGCATTTGTATGGAAAGAAGATATCAACTGGGACGACCAACTGCCACTTGATGTTTTAGAACTATGGGATTGTTTTGATTACAATATTACAGTTGTTGAGAAGCCTATCTTAGGTAGATGTAGTTTCTTTGGAAAGGACAAGAAGATGCATCCTGGAGAATATGAATTTACAATAGATACCGCACATCCTGATTTCTCAGTGCTCGATACCAATTTCTCTGAACACGACCCAGAACATAAAACATTTAATATCATTGCACTGGACAATGGACAGTTTGCTGCACAACCAAACAATAGATGCCAATTTTTTGATAACAGTCTAGTTGACAATGTAAACCTAAAACAACCTGACTTTAAAGTATGTACACAAAATTATGCCGTTGAAACATTACCTAAATGGTGGAGTGTGGGTCATACAGATGAATGGGCTTACAAAACCGAGGAAGAAAAGAAAAGCACTGATGATTGAGATAATATTATATGGTATAATTGGATTGTTTATTATATGTGTATGGATGATGGGATATGATTGGTATAAAGACAAGGAGTGGAGAAGAAACAATCCAGAGGAACATAATATAATGGAACGTAAAATAAAGGACGATTTTAGTGAGTAAACCATTAGAGACAAGAGATCATATGATGGTTGGTGTAACCTCATGTATGTTATTCATATGTTATAAAATGATGTTAATGAGTCCGATACTTGCAGGATTATTAATGTGGTTTAATATGAACCTATTTAATGCATATTGTATTTGGCGAAAAAGTGAAAAATGAAACAGATACTCAAACAAGATAACAGATCAGTTATCACGCGAGACGGAGATAAGGTCATAAAGACTTTTCCAGTTCCAAGACCTGAGTTGCGAATGACGCATAACTGGTTATTTCATTACGAGTCTTTCTATAACATGTACGGCGGAGTCGTTCGAGTGCACGAGGCTAACGAGAATCGTGTGGTGATGGACTACGTCGACGGAGTTTTACTCGATGACTTGTGGTGGAAAGAGCACAAGCTCGAGCACGCCGTGGCTTACAAGGCTTTTGCCGTCATAATGCAGAACTTATCTAACATGGCCGACTACTCGAGCAATCTCGAGAGAGTATGGTTTCATAACGACGCAGGATCTCACAATTACATATGCACCGACGGAGAGTTCGTTCTTATCGATCCTGAATCATTCATGATGACAAAAAACCCGTATCCCGGAGCTTTCGTGTCTCCTCTTCATCCACTTCATAACATACTGACGACATTGTTTTTCATGCATGAAAGAAATTATAATGATAAATAATGTGCACAGTGATTATTATGAAAGATTAAACATTGAATATGATTCTAATAAGTTAATTGAAGAATCAATTATGGTCCATTACAGTCTTTTTCAGACGGGTAAGAAGACGGACACGTGGTTTGATAACCAAGAGACTTGGTATGTGGGTCGAGTGAACGACAGTCGAATGTATCTTGAAGTACATAGGTTAAAGAAAATGATCGAGACTTTAATTGAATCAAAGGATGTCAGGCCTAGGTATTATGCACAAATCAAGGGTTCTAGTGTACCGTTTCATAGTGATATGAATACCGAATGTGCGATCAACATCATTTTATCAAACCGTGCTGGGCCTGTCTTATTTGAGGATATTGGAGAGGTTGTGTATAGATGTGCATTACTCAACACAACACAAAGACACGGCGTACCTGAATTTAAGACCGAAAGACTATTATTAAAATTTTCGATATTTGACAGGACTTATCAAGAAGTAAGAGAGAGATTAAAAGAACATGGATATTGCGCAGATTGATACAAACATTGATGTAGACCGAATACTATTAGAGTTGGAAATGTTACCAAAATACAACAGTCAAATCATGCTACAATCACCTGCTGGAGTAACGGATCCTCTTTTAGGTATTGGAAGAACCACTGAATTTGATTATGAAGAAAAGGACTTCTGTGAACCTACATTTGATTTATCCTATACGAACTCAGTTATACAACATCTCGGTATGTTTCGTACCCGAGTGATGAAAATGAAAATGAAAACTTGTTACACTTATCATCAGGACAAAACTCCGAGAATTCATGTACCACTAGTGACGCATGAAAATTGTTTTTTTGTATATGAGGACAAAGTCGTTAGGTGTCCGGCAAATGGAATGGCATACTATGTTGACACTCGAAAGCGACACACTTTTGTCAATTCTTGGATACAAGAAAGAATTCATATCGTTGGTTGTGTTAATGACTTGACAAGTTCAAAAGAGTTAATATTAAGAGAAATAAAAAACTGATAGAGTTCTGTGTTAATGCATCTTGCATCATGTACTGTACTTGTTTCGATTAAGTACAATCTTCCTGCCTCAATATTCTTACATTCTATCATCTCATTATTTTTTTTATATCTTAGTGACATTGAATCCGGATTATCGGTACCCCACAAACGTAAATTAATTGCAGGTAGCATGACATCCCAATGAGGTGAAAAGTTTGCACCTTTTTTCCAATACAGTATGCTACTTCTTGTCATGTATTTTCTCAGTACATATAAAGGTTCAAGTGACGCACAATCAAGTACTTGAGTTTGCCGAGTAAAGTCATATTCTAACAACGGTGTGTCTGGATTGTTAGTATTATAATAATCTAAAGGTCCTATGCTTTCGTCTAGATTGCCATCAAATTTTCCGTTTAAGTTTACTAAAGGTAAACCTTTTCTAATATCATTTAACTCAGATCTGTTATTTCCCCAAGGCTTAAAAAAATCTTGATAGTGCAACATGTCGTGCTGAAAGTCTGTCACGTTAATTTTTATTTGAGTTGGAACCAAGAACTTAGTATGAAGATTCCAATACAGATCATTAGAAATTTTATTACTTTGTTCGTATTTAATTCTAGCGGGATGGTTGAGCGGTTTTAATAATGTCATCTGCTATTTTTTCTGTTAATAAGAAATCAGTCATTTGTGGATATTTTTCTCTAATTTTTTTAGTTCCAATATATCCTACAATATTAAAATATAATACATTAAGTTTCATATCATAATTATTAATTTCATTAACTGTGTGTAAAAGACTTGTCTTATGTGATTTATGAATCAATCTATTGTAATTAAATTCTTCAGGTTTATAATTGGTAATATTGCTCCCAATGTTGATAATACATTTTTTCTCATTTTTCCACGCTTCTACAAATTCAAGCAATAATTCAACTTGAGAAAACTTATCATACGCATTACTTATAAACACGTCACACTCAATAGATTCCTTTATTATCTTTTTTCTATCAGAACGAATTGATATATCATAATTATTTGATCTACTAAAACACAACGTATTTTCTGGTAGTAAGTTTTTTATTTCAAGTCCAAGACCTTGAGTATGTCCCGTTAAACCGTATCTATACATTTCGAAACGGCAAATGAATGTTGTTTGTTGTTGAAGCTATATTCTGCCAACAGTTTTCACTTTTTGGATTGCAAGTTGCATATAATCCATCAAGTAATTTAAATCCTAAGTGCTCTACATATTTAACGCTCTTTTGCATGGCTTTCCTTTTCTTTAAAGTTTGTATTGAGAAAAAACATTCATAGTTATTTAATTTTGAATATTTATGATGATAAGGTATAATCCAATTATTTGCTGGTCTTTGTTTAAGCGAAAGATTAATGTTTCTATATTGTGGAAATACATAATATCTATCACAAATTCTTACTAAATTATTTCCATAATTGTATACACCAGCAAATGCAAGTGGATTCTTATAATAGGTCAGTAAGGTAAAGGTTAGGTACTTATCCCATCTTTTTTTCATATTATCATAAGAATAATTGTTTGAATTCTGATGCCCTTCATTTTCAGCGACTTCAAAATATATTTTCATTTCGTCAAGTGATTTATTATCTTCTATTCTAAACATGTTTATTAATAGAGTATCTTAAATGTTTTCTATTTACATGACTTGGTGTGCTGTCTCTTCTATGTAAAATTTTAAAGTTATTGATTAACACAAAGTCATTCTTTTTCCATCTATGAACCATAGGTTCTTGCTTTTCAATTAACTTTAAAAATTCATCTTCCAATTCTGTTTCAGTGTATGCAGGACTGTAAAAATAAAACTTACCACAATCATCTTCCATCACAAGAGGATGCTCTGCCCTATTTTTTATTCTATACAATCTTTCTTCTGCCTTAGATTTAAATTCGTATGGATGCGATGATTGGTTGTAATATTTAGTCACACTATTCATCGAAAACACGCCTTCGGCTTTTTGTTTTAAACTATTTGGACTTTTATTATATAATTCCTGCATATTTAAAAAATAAGTAGGACTTGATCCTTCATCGGCTTCTAGACAAAGTAACGCAGAAAAGTGTGGAATATCTTTGTGGTAACCTCTATCCTGATGCCATAATAAGTCATTGGTATGGCTAAATTTCTCATCACCAATTTTTACTATTTTTTGATTGTGGACATCTTGTTCTTGTAGCACACCAAATTGCTTGACTGTATTTTCGTCTGCATTTGGTATGTATATAATGTTTGTTTTTCCTGAGTATAGGTCTTCAATCATATCGCCATTAAACTTTCATCTGTTTTAAATCTTACTGATAATATTTTTCTTGTTTTGTTTAAAAAATTTTTTACTCTGTGTGGAACTTCAATATTAACAATTGTAGGACCTGTTATATTTTTTGTTCCTATTATATAGGGATTCTCTTTCCACTCTATTTTTAAATAGTTTACGTCATCAGTTTTAGATTTAATTAACTTTAATAAATGTTCTCCTCCATACCATTTCATAATAGAGTTTTCACAATTTTCTAGTGGAATATTTAATGCCCAGTTGGATAAATTTTCCCTAGTTTCAGAGTTTCCATCTGCGTGAATAATTTGTTCTCGTTCTGGACCTTGTAGGAATATCATCCAACTCTTTAGTTCCAAATTTAGTTCTTTGAATAGTTTTTCAGATTTTTTGATTTGATGATTTTGGATCAATTCCTTTGGATCCATCACTCTTGTTATAGAATCGGTAAGATCCATTTTATTTAAACTTCCATCAAACAACCTTACAATAGTATCGCATGCTTTTAATAAGTCTGGATTATTTACATCTTTGTATAAATTTTCTATCATAAAATTCTTTTCTCACTTCTTCA
>Ga0209535_1003199_pt1 | contig 10480 bp, 5 predicted proteins | sample LinPmetageLP28_FD_184041 | JGI IMG/M metagenome (GOLD analysis project Ga0209535, IMG submission 184041) | Marine viral communities from the Pacific Ocean - LP-28 (SPAdes) (version 2) | ecosystem: Environmental > Aquatic > Marine > Oceanic | place: Pacific Ocean | collected 2009-08-22
TGTTGTGTTAGCTGTTAAAGAACTTCTACCTACTGATACATTATAACAACCTGATGTATTTGCAGTTAGTGATGCAGCACCTATGGCTGTATTTTCATTACCTGAAGTTAAAGAATCTAACGCCGTACCTCCTAAAGCAACATTTGACGAACCTGTAGGATAGTTACCATCTAATTTTACTGTACCATTTGCTATATCTAAATTACCAGTACCAGTAATATTATTTGAATTTAAATCTAAGTTTCCACCAAGTTGAGGTGTACTGTCATCAACAACATTTGCTATACCCGGTGAGATTGCTACCCAAGCTGAACCATTATAAAATTTTAAATTAGAATCATTAGTTACAAATGCTAAATCCCCAGCATCTAAACTTGATGTAGGATTTGATGATACTATTCTGTATCTTTCTGCAAAAGAATTTATACCACTTAAATTTGCACAGACACTTGCCATGTTTGCAACATTAGCTGAAGTACCTAGTAAACCCATTGCTGTAACATTTGCAGAAGTACCTAGTACATTCATGTCTGTTACAATATCTGATGTAGCTAGTATAGCCATATCTGCTACAACATCATTCGTTCCAAGTATTGCCATGTCTGCAACAATTGCTGCTGTACCAAGAGTATTCATATCTGCTACAACATCTGCTGTTGCTAAAACATTCATATCTGCAACTACATCTGCTGTTCCTAATATCCCCATATCAGTTACAACTGCTGAAGTACCCAATAAATTCATAGCAGTTACTGTTGCACTTGATCCTAAAACATTCATATCGTTTACAACGTCTGCAGTTCCTAAAACATTCATGTCTGTTACAACATCACTTGTTGCAAGTACATTCATGTCAGCCACAACATCATTAGTTGCAAGGATTGCCATATCAGCCACTACATCTGTAGTACCTAGTATTGCCATATCGGCTACTACTGCACTAGCACTTAACGCATTAATATTTGTTTGTTCAGAAGATGTTGGTTTAATTGCTGTCCAAGCAGAACCTGTCCAAGAAAAAATTTGATTAGAAGAAGAATTAAAATATAATGCTCCAGTTAATAAAGCATTGCCATCATTGTCTGTAGATGGTGCTGAAGATTTTGCACCTAAGTATCTGTCATCAAAAGAATCAAAACTAGCTGCGGCTGAAGTTGCACTGGAAGCTGAAGCAGTTGCAGAGTTAGCAGAAGCAGTTGCACTATTTGCTGAAGCTGTTGCACAATTACCAGAAAGTGTTGCACAATTACCAGAAGTTGTAGCAGAACTTGCACTAGCTGTTGCACAGTTACCTGCAGTTGTTGCGGATGCTGCAGCGGCTGTAGCAGATGTTGCTGCACTTACTGCGTCTACAATTAAAGTCCAATAAGATGTATTAGTTAAAGCAGTACCAATAGGTGATGCTTGAATACAAATGTAAATATTATTTAGTTGAGCAGTAGTTGTTGATTTAACAATATCTCTTATAGCATAGGCTGCTGTAGTAGTTGTAGCAGAATTACCTTTAAAAGTTCCAAGTTCCTGCGTAACTGCAAGTTCACCATTTGAATCAAAAGATAAAACTTTGTTTGCTCTATCTGCTGGACCTACAGTAAATTCTGTAGAATTCATTGTATTTGTTTTTGAAATTTTTAATGATCTGTCAGCATCTCCAGATACTTGTTGTATTACCATAGTGGCACGATCCAAACCCTCTTCGTGTGTCTCTGCAGGGAATGGATCATTAGCAATATAATCTATCGCTTGAGTTTGCAGGACATTTCGTGTGACTACAACAGTTTCTCCACTTGCTGGAACATTACTACTGTTAAAAACGATAGTTCCAGAATCAGCACCTACACCAGTAACTGTATAAGTTGATGTTGCTTTAATTGTTTCTGCACCTGTCGCTGATCTAATAATAACCTGTAAATCACTTGCTTCTAAAATTTTATAATCGTATGGAAAGCTGGTAGCTGAACCATTACCACTTGTTGATTTAGATATACTTGTTGTTGATACTGTCATGTCTTAAAAACCTTTATTACTCTTTGATGGTTTTGTAAATAAATATTCTTGTTTATATTCTTTTTTCATTGTTTTTCCTAGCATTTATTAATTAATATCCGGTATAAGAGAACCGGGTTTTAAATAGTAATTTTGACCTCTTTTCTCTTCATGTTTTTGTTTCATTCTTTCAAAATATCCGGGATCAAGCATTTCTTTAACTTGATAACCAATTAAATAATCATAAGCAGCCTTAGTATAATATAAGTTTAAAAATGGTGTATGACCTTCAACTAATTCAAAAAATTTTTTACCTGCTTTTTTAGGCTCGTTCATTGTTGATACCATGTCAAGTAATTTTTTTAAATCAGAAGCAGTTGGTCCAAGTGCTGTTTCAAATATACCATTACCATATTCATTTTGTATTTCGCTTATTAAAAAATCACCATAAATACCTGCTCCGCCACCTTGTGCAAATGCTTGTAATATAGTATTTTTATTTTTAGGGTCTCTTGGTGATCTACCACGAAGCATATCTTTTGTAGACATTGCTAAATAACCAAAGAAAGTACCTAATAATAAAATAGTTGATAAACCCCCAAGTTTTGCAAGACTACTTTCATTTGGTCCATAAGAATATAATTCTCTACCAATAATTTTTTTCCACATACTAATAGGAAAACTTTTAAACTGCATTATAAATCTTATAGTTTCTCCCATTGGAGTTCCTTTTTCTAAACCTTGATTTGTTATAGCTCTAACTGCAGCATCTGGTTCTGGTGAACCATGTTTGCCTTGATCTGATAAAACATTTTTCCATGTTAATTGTAAATCTGCTTTAAAATTTCTAATTTCTCTTGCACTTAATTTTCTACCAACATAATTAATAATAGAATTATTAGATATGTCATCTATACTTTCTGCTGTTAAATATCTTTTATTATCAACAGCTAAAGTTTTTATAGAACGCAACATATTCCATTTACCCTCATCTATTCCATACAATGTTAAAAAATTTTGTTCTCTTATACTTAAATCAGATAATTTTGTATCAGCTAACATTCCATAATGTCTTGATAAGCCAAGTGCCATTGAACTTTTTAAACTTGCAACCCAACCATTCATACCATTAAATTTAAAAAATGTATTTTGTAGTCTACCCATTCTTCCCCAAGTATCATCAGCTGCACCATAAATATTTCCTCTAAAAGCTGTAGCAGCAACTGAGTTGCTAGTAATTTGTAAAACTTCCATTGCAGCTGTATCATTTGCTCTAAACAATCCAGACATAGCTTCAAATAAACCAGTTAATAATCCTCTTCCTTGAAAACTTGTAGTACCCATATATTGAGCCAAATCACCAAATGATGATATACTAGCTGATCCTAATCTAGCCATGTTACCAGTTGATCTTACAACCATACCTGCTCTTGCTAAAAGATCATTGGCAATACCATTAATACTTCCATCTAATTCAGCAAATTGATTTTTAAAAGTTTTAAAATTTAATTGTGAAACTATTTTAGGGTCTGATTCTTTATATTTTTTTTTTAATAAAGATAAAACTTTATCTAAAGTATTTCTAGGATTTGTTCCTAGTTCTTGCATTAAAGCAATGTTTCTTGAACTTGTAGCTAATACAGAAAATATACTTTCTTTTAAAGAAGGTTCTCCAAATTTTATATTATATTCTTGTCTAGCTTGTACATTTTTAAAATGTAAAACTCTTGCCGCATTTAAACGATTAGTTACATTTTTTGTTCCATAAACACTATCTGCACCATTATATTTTGTGTGGTCTCCAGACATTAAACTGTTAAAAATACTATCTAAAATTTCATCAATTTTTTTAGGATCATTTACATTTCTAAAAGTTCTTTTTAAATCTAATCTACTTTTAATATATTCTCTCCAAGCATATCTATTGTCTGCAATTAGTCTTGACCCTATATCTGCTCTTCCCATTTTTTGTGTATCGTGAGACATTTTTGTAATCCAATCATCTAACTCTCCTATGTTAGCTCCTAAATCATTTAATCTTAATCTTAAATCAGCTTGAAATTCTTTTAATACTTTAGCAAGATTTTTTGCATCTTTTATACCTGTAGGTATACCAAGCATTTCATTCATAATCTCTATATCCATTTTACCATCAGTAAAATCTTTAAAAGCATTATCACTTATATTATTAATATTTCTAATAAGTTTAGTAATTAAAACATCTTCTAATGCTTCTTGTTTTCCACCAATAGAATCTCTAGTAATTTTAGAAAATTTTTGCATACCAACTAATATTGCTGATACAGCTTCTATAGGATTTATTCTTCCTTCAGATAAATCTACAGCATCAATTACTTTTTGATAAGTATCTAATGCTTTCATATTGTTTTCTGCTAAATTTCTTTTTTTAAAAATTTGATCATACTCAAGTTTATCAGCAATTTCTTCTGCTAATATTTTGTCTGTTTTAGATTCTAAATCTTGAAATTTATTTTCTTCAATTTTTATTTTAGCTTCATCTAAAATTTGATTTATTTGTTCGTCTGGCAATAAATCACCAGTTAATCTTTTAACTTCTTTAAAACATTTATTAATTGTTTTTATAGTAACCATTAAGAGTTCCTTTTAGTGCAGTTAGTTCCAGCTTCAATACCTTGTCTAATTGTTTTTTTGTTTTTTATAGATTTATCTATTTTTTCAATTTCAGTTTTATCTGCTATAAATTCTTCACCTAAATTTTCATCTTTAACATCTAATTGTTTTTGTTGTTGTGTATTTCTTAAACTCATATTTTCTGCTTCATTAGCTAATTCTGAAGTAGTTTTTTCTATTCTTATTTCCTCTTGTTCTGTTAATGTTTTTTTGTTATTTGCATTAACACCAGTTTGGTCTTGCAGTTTAGCTTCATCATTTGCTTGTCTTTTAGCTTCAAACAAATCTCTTTCTGTTTTTTGTAAGTTTCTTATATTTTGTAAATATATTTTTGCTGATTTTCTATCACCATTTTCTAAAGAGTTTTTATATAAACTTTTAAATTCTTTAATTTGATCATCTAGTTTATTTAACTGATCATCACCTGCTCTAGTTTTTTCAACAATAACATTTCCAGTATCTACTTTTTCTCCTTTTAAAACTCTACCTACAGAATGTTTTAATAATGCTTGTTGATTGTCTGGTGAAATTGCTGCTAGTCTTTGATAAATATTTGGCTTACCTCTTTGTTCTGCAAGAAAGTCTCCTATTCTACCAAAACCAACATGAGCAGCAGAACCTATAAAACCACCTACAGCTATATTTGTAAAAGAATCATATATATCATAATCTGCTTGTTCTGATTGAGCTACACCATAAACAAGTGGTTCAACAGCTGCATTACCAACTAAACCTTCTACAAAACCTTTTTTCATTCTAGCTATGTTTTTACCGGAACGAGCAACCATATTTGCAAATCTTACTTGACCAACAACAGGTACAAAAGATGCTCCAATATTTATTGGGTCTATAAAACCTGTAGCAAGAGATTCTAAAAAGAAAAAACTTTTAGCTAATTTACCATCTGGTCCTCTTGCAATTATATTTGATCTTTCTAGTTCTAATTTTTTTCTTTCAACTAAATAATTAACTACACCTTCTCTAGTATCTTCTTTAAATGTTAATCCTAAACTTCCATATTCTTTGTTTAAATCATCCCTATTCAAATAAGTATTACTTGATTGATATGCTTGTGTTTGATCTACTGCTCTAAATACAGAAGATGTAGGATTGTAATTCCAAGCATTATAAAATGTAGCACCAGCAGCATCCCAAAAACCTGTTCTAGTATTATCATATAAAGAACCTATCTCTTGTTTTGATGGTTCAAATGTACCTAGTCCAGTATTAATCATATTATTTATCTAAAAAATATTTTCTAAAAAATTCATTTCTAGCTAGTGGTTTAACTTTTCCATTTTTGTCTGTAAAAACTCTTTTATATTCTTTTTTCATTCCTTCTTCATCTCCAGCAAATAATGCTTTTTTAAAATTTGGAAAAACATTTGGTGTATTAAAATTTCTTACATTAAGTTGCATATCTATTAACATTTGTTTTCTTCTGCTATCTAAATTAATAAATTTATTGCCATGAGTTGTAATTAATATTTTTTCAGTTTTTTCTAAATCTTGTCTTAAAATATCATTTGATATTTCAAGTATTCTTTCTGGAGAAGTAGATGAGTTTATTTCTGATAAATCATACTGATATACTTTGTTATTTTTATTTTCTTTTTTAGTAAGTTTATGTCCAAAAGCAATAGTGTCTAAACCACCTTCTTTTGATTTGTGTCTAAAATTTTTAAAACTTCCATCTAAAAGTTTATCATTTTCTACAGTTTTTATATAACCTTCAAAAGATTTATCTATTGATGGAGACATTTCAGATGCTTGAACACCAGTATCTATAAAATCACCAGCAGTATCTATTACTGTGCTAATACCATCTATTGCTGTAGTCATAAGGTTTTTGTTTTCGCTAGTATTATCATAATTAGTTTCTTCAAACTCATAAGCACCTACATCAGATGTGTAAGGTATCATTTCTATATCCTCTCCTGTTACTGGAGCTTTTAACTCTATACTATAAATACCTTTATCGTTAGGTGTATCTGTAAAGAAAAATTCTATTTTATCACCATTAGCATTTACTATTGGATATGTTCCATTTGTAAATTCAGCATTTAAAATAATTCCAGTACCATCAGCATTCATTAACCATTTAGAATGATTCTTAATTGTAAAATCTATTCTTTCTTTTACTTGTTCTTCAGTTAAATTTTCTACTCCAGCTAAAGCCGCATAGTGCATATAACCATCTTCACCATGAAAACGACCTATATAATCAGTATTACCTTCAACTAATTCTATAAGTGCTTCAGCTTTTTCTATAACTATATTTTGATTAACAAATTTTCCACCTATATCTGCTGGAACAAAAAAAGTTTGTGATGGTGCAATTTTATAATCTTTATTAAAATCATTAACTGCTCCATCAACAGCTGCATCTATACTTTCTCCATCTCTAACTCTAGTTAATGCAGATTTATAAACAGCTTGTTGAATTGACAATAGATAGTCAGTTTTTGTTTTAGAACCTTCTCCTTGATTTAAAATTACAGTTTCAAAATCTTCCATTCCTTTTGCAACACCTTTTTCAATAGTGTTAAATTTTTTACCATCTGGTAATCTATCTTTTACAAATTTAGCTATATTTTCTGTAGTTTCTCCATTTAGAATATCTGCTTTTAATTTTTTACTATTGCTACTCATAGCAACAATATATTCAACTGGTAATTTTTGAGCCTGTAAATGATTTAAAACTTTACCCATATTATCAATTCCATATATTACAGATAAACCATCTATATATTTTTCTTTTTCTAATGCAGGAGTGTCTACATTTGTAAGAACAGATATAATTCCATCAATTTCTGAATTGGTTGTTATTCTAATTAAAGATGGGTCTACATTTAATTTTTTTTGTTTTTCAATTAATTTTTCTGTTATAAGTTTTCTAGTTTCTAGTTTACTAACGTCATTATCGTCATTATTCATTTCTTCATATAAAGATGCAATATCAGTATCAGCAACATTAATGTATTTAACAATATCCTCTTTCATGTCTTTGTTTCTTTTTGCAAGAACAGTTTTGTAATAATTTTCTTGTTCAGCAGCTTGTAATGAATCTGCATACAATTCATTGCCTTCATCTATAATTCCTTTAACAACTTCGTTTACAGTATCATTAGAAGCATTAAGTATTACTGAATTGTTAGCAACACGATCTTTGGTAAAAGTATCTTCTTGAATCATTTGTTCATATACCTTTATACCCATTACCTCTTTTGCCATTTCAAAATCAAATGCTACAGGTTCTTTACCAAGTCTTATAGTTTCTGTATAATTTTTCCACTCTGTATCTATCTGTGGTCTTATTATAGTCATTGCTCTTTCTTGTAATTTTGTTCTTTGTTCATAACTTATATCTGGTAAATTGTTTTCATCTTTTAAAAAAATTAATGCAGCTCTTGGAGTGTTTTGAACCATTTCAAATCCATCAAAATTTTGTATTTCACTTGGAACAGAAGCTAACATTTTTTGTAATTCTGGAGCAGATATTCTTGATTTGTAAGAATCAATAATTAATTTTTCTGTATCTGCTTGTAAAGTTTGTTTATAAATTCCACCTTTTAAATATGCTTTTGAAAATAATTTTTCTTTTGAATCAATAAACATCCTATCTGCTTGAACTAAAATATTTCTTGATATTTCAGCATCAACACTAAAAATTTGTTTTGATACATCAGCCAAAGCTGAATTTGTAAACATTGTTTTAGAAGTTTGAGTAGTTGCTAACGCAGAATACTTTTCTATTAAAGCATTATTTTTTTCTTTTAAAAATTTATTTGCAGCATCTTTATTTACAGAAAGTATTTCATCTTGATTAATTTGATCTTCAAGTAAAACAGTTTCAGATAAATATTCATTTTTTAATTTAAGAGCTTCTGTTCTATTTTGTACATCATTTTCTTTTATTTTATGTTCAACAATAGCTTTTGTTACAGGTGCTAAAGCACTAGCAAGAGTATTATTTAAACCCATTTGAATATTAGATGTAGTACCCGCTAATTGTTCTATTGATCCTTTTGCTGTGAATGTAGGTATTTTTGGCATTATGTATTTTTCATCCCGTATAATAATGAGCCTGTAGAAGCTATTGTTCCTATTTGAGCCATCTTAGCTTCTTGTCTAGCCATTTGACCACTAATTCTTGCAAAGTTTGCTTCTTCCATTTTATTGTTTGCAGCAACTTCTGAATTATATCTAATTAAATTTTCTTGTAATTTTGCTTCATAAGCATTTGAAAGTTCTATATTGTAAGCACTACCTGTTCCAAGTTCTACACCAGATTTAGCAAGTGCAACAGTAGTTTCACCTTCCATTTTTCTAAAATCTTTTTGAAATTGTGCAATATCAAATTCTGCTTTTTGTTCTATTTGATATGCTTGATCTTCATAAACTGCAGCATTTCTTTCTGCAACTGATTGATTAAATTTACCAATAGCTCCTTGTTGCTTGTATTGAATTGCTCCCATTACTGCTGTGAATGGCATTGCTGCTGCTGGTGTCATTAAAATATCCTCGCATATAAATATTGGTCTGATCCGTCAAATCCCCAGTTTTTCATTAAGCCTTCTCTTTCTAATCCTAACCATTCGGCAAATCTTATGCCTTCTTTAAAATCTTTTCTAATTCCACTTTGTACTCTTTTTATATTATGTTCTTTTGCAACTCTAGCAAAATCTTTTTTAATTGCTTTAGCAACTCCTAATGGATAATTCCACATTTCATCTGTAGCAATAACCCAACCTTCAGCAACTTGACCCCAAACCATTTTCATACCTGCTGCAAAGATAGGTTTATTATTTACGATACCTGTAAAAGCTAAATGATCTTGTTCTAAGTTTTGAGCATCACCCATAACTTTTATATATTCTGAATCAGCTTCTAAAATTTTATGATTCATTTGACAAGATAATATAAATTGTCCATGTTCTTTTGTATAAGGTGTTATATGCAATTTATTATCCATCATTTGTAACCAATCTTGGGTATAATGATAAGAGTGTTAAAGGCAAAGGTTGCGTTTGTCTTACCATCATAAAACCATCTGTATCATAATTTCCTCTAAATTCTACTTCTTTATCTCCTGTGAATGGTGGAATACCTTGATCCATAGGATCAGCAGAAGTTCTAAATGGTATTCTTTCCATGTTGTTTAAATCTGGTCCAACCTCAACACCTACTGTTTCAAATAGTCTAGCAGTAACTTCAAATATTCTTTTAGTTTTACCTTGTGAAGTACCATCTTGTGATCCAGCATCTATTCTCATAGTTTTTAATATTGATGTATAACCTAATCCAATTTTAACATCTGTTGCAAATCTATCTAAAGTTATTGAATTACTAGAAACTACTTTGTCTGGATGGGTTGCACCATCTGCTAATATAGAAACTGTTTGTCCTTCTAAATGATTTAAACCACCTAAAATATTTACAACTTCTTTTGTAATAGCTCCAGATAAATGTGCTGTTGCAGATGTAATATTTTGACCTCTTGTGCATCCTGTTAAATTAAGACTTGATATACCAGTATATGCAATTATTTCTCCACCAATTTTTATTTTACCAGAACTTGATAAACCAGAAACAGAAGCAACAGGAATTGTTGTAGCTGTAGCACTAATACCAGCTGTTAAAGTTGTTTGTGATTTGCTTAAACCTAATTGAGAATCCAAATAATTAAATGAAGTATTATCAGTTTGGTCAAAGTTAAATGTATGTAAATATTCTACATATCTTGTTGTTGCACCATTAATAGTTCTTTTAACAATCATATATAATTCATACTCACTATCTTCTGTTGGAATAACAGCAACAGATTCACATACTGCATTAC
>Ga0209535_1003200_pt1 | contig 10479 bp, 30 predicted proteins | sample LinPmetageLP28_FD_184041 | JGI IMG/M metagenome (GOLD analysis project Ga0209535, IMG submission 184041) | Marine viral communities from the Pacific Ocean - LP-28 (SPAdes) (version 2) | ecosystem: Environmental > Aquatic > Marine > Oceanic | place: Pacific Ocean | collected 2009-08-22
GCCATTTTATTTTATCTTAAGGGGCTTGTTCTGTTATTAAATCTGAGTTTGGAAGTCCAGTACCATCTTCACTAACCATTTGAAGAGAACCTTGACCACCCCCAGGTGTGTTTATTTCTGTTACTATATCCTCCCCACCATAAGGCGGAGTATTCCCCAACAGGTTTGTGCCAATAAAATTTGCTATTGCAATTAAATTTGGCATATTACCAGAGGGCTATAATTTGAGATGCTGTTGTGCCTGTAATCCAAACCTTTACTACCTGTACAGGGAAAAACGCTCCTGTATTGATACCGATAAAAGTTACATCATCACCAGCTATAGTAGTAACCCTAAGGTTTCCTGCAGTCCCTATATACAGAACAGCTCCTTCTTGAGTTCCTCCGTAAATAGCGTATCCCTTTGCCGTTGTAGCAAATATATTGTTATCTACTCCAAGAGTAGTTGCGTTTACAACGCTGTTTATAACTGTCTGTGTTCCGTCAGTAGTGTTCACGGCAATCATTCCAGGTACTATTCCAGCTTGTCTAAAGTCTAACGTAGCAGGTGTAGCAGGATCAACTCCTGTTCTTCCGGCATCAATTAGCTGAGTGGCGCTTCCAGAGGTTGTTGTACCAGATGGACCTTCAACACTAATATTTGGAATGTTAGTATTATCACTTCTATTTACTGACCAAGCTTTTCCAGCCTGTAATTTTTGATATGACATAATTAATTATTTTTATAAGGAAATACTCTGTTTAATGTATCTTTTCTTTCATCGCATCCACAGTCACCATTGGTAACTGCGTTTACTAGCTTATCTATTTTAGTAGCTTTAGTGAATTTAGCTATAGTATCTCCCAATCCTTTTGACTTCATTCTTTGCATTTGCATTTTCCATCTTTACAATTTTGTAAAGAAAAAGTTAATAATAACAAAAACTTATTCCAGGCACACTTAAAGTTATCTAACATTGTTTTATTTAGACTTGTTTATTTTTCTCATTGTTTTTGCGAAGTTGTACTTCTTTGAACCTACGGGACAGCTAGGACTTCCATACTTTTTTCCAGTGCAGTCACCTAGAGTGCCTCTGCGCTTTGCTCCTTGAAAAACTTTTTGTATAAAATCTTTAGCCATTATAATTTACTTCATATTGCTGTCAGAAGAATAAGGGTGCTTACCCATAGACTTCATAACGCCTTTAGATTCATTTCTACGTGATCGGTAACTTTGAGATTTTGTGCCGTTCCTAGCCCCTAAAGACTCGTCTAAGCGAGAATTATATCCTTGTTTCATCTTAATAGTTTTTTAATTTCTACAAAGATACTAATATTTTCCTTTCTTATTTTTTGGACTTTGCCCCTACGCATTTCCAGCGTTTTCTTGAAAGATTGTTTGGAGTATTGGGGTCGTTTTGCTTCTTCTTACTTAGCCTTTTTTTTATGCCTAAGCTTCTAGCACAGTAGCTATCTCCCTTAGATGTCCCTGGCCTGACTCTTGGTCCGCCTCCCCTAGCTTGACCTGCTTGGCCGTAGCTAACTTTTTTGCCAGATGAAGTTATTTTTACTTTTGCTTTTCCTTTTCTTGGAGACGCCATTACTTTTTAGTGTGATTGTAACCCTTCTTTTTTAAAGATAAATGATCCTTCATAGTTTTAGCCATCTTTACAATGCCCGTCTTACTATACATCTTGTGGGGTTTGAATTTTTTAGCCATTATTTTTTTATAGTTTTAACTTTGCCATTTGTAGTACGAGCGTACTTGTGCGTTTTAGTTTCCCTAATTAAAGTTCCGCTATACGTTTTACCACCCCACTTCCAACTTACTTTTGTAGCCATTAGTACCCTGAGTTTGTTTTCTTTTCCATACCGTAGTTTGGATTGTTCTTAATCTTGCCACCGCTCATTTTCATGAAAGCACTAGCTTGTGCCTTGCCTACTGCATTGTAAGGAAACACTCTTAACCTTCCGTTAGGTAATTTTACTGTTGGCATAATTTTATATTTAGTCGTTAACTTTACGATTCCTAACACCTGATCTACCGGGGTTATAAATCATTTTACTCTTTCCAGTTTTAGGATTGTATACTTCAACATCTTTAACTTTATCTAGGCCAATCTTAAATTTTCTTTTTAAGGTGTCTATTGATTTATTACGCATCGGTATAGAGTCGTATATGGATTTTTTTATTGGGTCTGGCATAATATATTATCTTTGTGTAAAGGTAATAAATTAAATTTAATGGCTACAAACGACTACCTCAAGTACTGGAGAGTGATAAGATACTTCATCAAAGCTAAGTACGGACTCAATCAAGCGGATTTAGATATGTTGTTATTTCTAAACAGTGAGGACATATTCTCTAGAGATAAGTTTAAAGAATTTGACAATATCTTAGCTTGGGATGTGTCTAGATTTGAAAGGTTAAGAAAAGACGCGTGGATTGAAGTTTTTAGAAATAGAATGGGAAACAAAAAAGCTCTGTATCAAGTCTCCTATAAAACTCAAAGAGTAATAGACTCTATATACAAAAAACTTAGCGGAGAAGAGATCCCCTCTACACAACAAGGCAATCCTATGTTCGCTAGAAACGTATCCTATTCAGATAAGATATATCGAAATATGATAATAGAAATGAATAAGTTTATAAAACAACAACGACATCATTCTCCTGAATGATAGTGTAAGCTTCATTTTCAATAAACATAGTATATCCAGCCCTCTTGTCATAGTAAATCTCTTGGCCTTCCTCAATAGCCTTTACCTCTACCCCTGGTTTTACAATCAATCCTCTTTTGTATCTTTGTTTGTTTGCGTCGTCCGAAGATAGCATCAATCCTGATGAGGTTACAATCTCCTCTTCAATAGTTTTAATAACTATATTTTTCCCGATTGGTTTCATTTATTTAAAATTAAATCTCTTATGTTTTTAAGTAAACTTTTGAAAAGCTCCCAGAATATAATAACTACAACTGCTTCTTGCCAGTATTCCATAATTATAATTCGTATGTTCTTGCCATAGTAATTATAGCGTTAGTTGATAGTATGGTTACCGCTACAGAGACAGCATTTTGAAGTGCGTTCCTTGTAACTTTAACAGGGTCAATAATTCCCATTTTAATCATGTCACCTTCTTGTCCGGTCTTTACGTCAATACCTTGATTAAAGTCATCGTTTAGTTTTGGAGACCATTCAGCCCCTGCATTATTTAGTATCTGATTCAGAGGTGACTTAAGAGCCTTTGCTAATATCGCGTGAGCGATCGATTTTGATCTGGAAGGAGTGCCGTCGTTTATCGATCCTTGCTTATATAGCGCCAGACCACCTCCAGGGAGTATGCCTTCTTCTAGTGCGGATCTAACTGCGCATACTGCGTCGTCAACCCTGTCAAACAATTCCTTCTGCTCTAGGTCAGTGTTACCACCCACGTGAATGACCCCCACGCCTCCTGTAAGCGACGCAATCCTAGATAGTATGAAATCCTTAACAACTTTATCTTTAGTCGCTCTATGGGCTTCCCAGAGCTGATTAACTCTTTCGTCAATTATTGAGTCGTCAACCACACTGTTATCCTTGATGATAATACTAGAGTCTCTACCTACTATAATTTTAGAAGCACGACCTAGATCTTTAAAAGACATAATGCTTAAGTCATCACCAGTCTTTTCTGAAAAATAAGTAGCACCTACTGACAGAGCTATGTCTTGCATCAGTTCATGTTGCTTATAGCCAAAGTTAGGAGGGATGATGGCACAAAGCTTTAAGTTGTTCTTTATCACGTTAGCTGAAAGCGTATTAATGACGTTCTGCGAACAAGGCGCTACTATTAGTAATTTTTTCCCATCGGCAATTATTGGTTTTAATATCTGCTCGATGCTAAGTATATTATTTATTTCCGCATCAGCTACTAGGACGTAAACGTCCTCCATGATGCACTCGTCTTTTTTTTGATTATTAATAAACAGCGGAGATGAAAACCCTCTATCAATCTTAAGTCCAGTTGTCGTTTCAAATGTGGTCTCCGAGCCTTGCGACTTCTCCACTGTTACTATGCCGTTTTTCCCAACTGACTTGTACGTGTCAGCAATTATACCACCAATGTGCTTGTCATTGTTACACGATATGGTTGCAACGTCTCTAAGCCGTGCGCTTGTAACTGACTTGCTGTTCTTCTTTAGCTTCTTTACAATTGCCTCAGTAACTGAAATAATTTCACGAAGTATCTCGGTTTTATTATTCTCAGGCTTTATCATCTCAAGACCAGCCTTTACAATAGCCTCAGTAAGAACAATAGCAGTTGTTGTACCGTCACCTGCATTTGCTGCCGTGCGGCTCGCCGCCTCGCGCATCATCTGAACCGCAAGGTTCTCGACTGGGTCGAGTAAGGCAATAGACTTAGCGACAGTGACACCATCTTTCGTAACAGTTATACCATGGGTGTGTTGTGGTGATTCGATGAGAACAGTATTACCCATCGGTCCAAGTGTGCTCTTTACAGCATTAGACATTTTAGTGATACCACTTATAAGTTTTTGTTGACCGTCATCTCCAAAGTGGAGATCCCTGGGTGAATACCCTCCAGATTCATTCATTGTATATTAGATTAAATTATACTCAAAGATAATCAATAAATCATTACAATGTTAATGTTTAAAAAAAATCCCTATATACTATATATATATATATATATTATATTTCTTTTTATTATTCTTTAAATATAGTTAAAAACTTAACATTCTTAACATAACTGCTGATTATCAGATAGTTAGGGTCTGAAAGTCAACATATTCTCAACATAATTTTGTGTTGACCTTGAAATATATGACGACTATTAGGGAAAGAACAAAAAATATTGCGTCACTATTTAGACAATAAGGCACATTTTCTATGTTGAGAGTAGATCCAACAGTTAAAGTCAACACATGTATTTCTTCCATAAATGGCATAAAAAAAGCTGCCCATTACAGACAGCCTTAAAACAAATCAACACATTTTCTTTTAACTAAAAAAGTTTTTTCTCATTTCAGCTCGCTCAATTCCGTCGGCTATCATGTCTACTTTTTTATTATACTTTACCATCTTTCGTAAATTGGCAGCCTGCTCAATTCCGTTAATACCATCTGGACGTTCATTTATTAATCTGCCGTCCTTGACATATAATCCGTTCATCATAATTAATATTTTAATGTTATACCTATAAGGCCTAAAAAGAAATGTATCTCAGACCATTCGTGTTCTTCGTCCCTGGAATAGTAAGCCCAGCCTAAAGCAAAACCTACTGTAATCCTATTATGAATTTCTATTTCCAATGGCATATGCAAAGATACAAATTATTTAGATACATAGGGGTTGGAGATAATATACCGTCGCACGAGCCAGGTCCTCCAAATCAAAACGGATTTTTTTTTCAAGGGTGGGGCAACTTTTTTAAATTTTCATCTCCATTTTTTTGGCGTTTTTGCCCGCGCCAGGCGTCCCAGGCTAGGCGCATTTTTAATTTTTTGCGCGCCGTTTGGCGTTAACTTTTGCCATAGATCCCCGCGCTAATTTAACACACCTATTCAAGCGAGCGCGCGCGCCTAAGTTTATGAAGTGAAAAGAAACAAAGACTTTGCGCGTATACCTTCCCGCGTTTATAACAGTAGATAAGCGCGCCCAATTAAATTAAAGTACTAAATTTAACCCCCGCGAACCCCTGTAAACATAAGTCTTAACAGATTTATTACTCTTAAATTTGCATTACAAAAGTACTTTTATTATATTGCATCAAATAAACACATAAAAAACACTAATTTAAATTAACAATTATGATTAAAAACGAATTTAAAATGACAAAAAACGAAATCATCAACGATTGGAAAGACACTATTTCTGATATTATTAATGAAGTAATAGAGTATGATTGTGAGGGATCAAAAGACGCTGAACTTTTAGTGACCGAAAGAAGCGATTTTAATGAGCGCATAAACGATCTACTTTGGGAAACAATAGACGGGTCTCAAGATGTTATCTACACATATAAAGCGAAAGAAATCAGCGAGACAATAAATATTTATGACATTTTCGAAAAATGGGAGGTAACAGGCGAACGGTTCGACAATTGGAGTCAATGCGCGTTCGCAAACATTTACGACATGATACAAGATGAGATCGACATAAATGAATTAATCAGTAAACACTTTGCAAATAAATATTTATCCGCATAACCTAAAGAAAAACACTATGAAAACAAAAGAAACAATTTTAAAAGAAATATTTCGTAATGATCCCCAAGGATTATTGGGAGAAAAAACCATGCCTATTGAATCAAAGGAATTATTAATTGAAAATATATCATTTGCTTTAAATGTCAATGCGTGGGACAATTTAAAAGGATTTATTCAAAGCGAAAATTCTTTATCTAGTATAGAATTAAATCCTGATTCCCCGATATGGCATGAGATCGAAGAGTTTATAGCTGATAAAATCCTTGATGATAACGAAATAAATATAATGGAATAGACCCACTGCCACGCAAACGGCTCGCCTGTCGGCGGGCTTTTCGTGGTATAAAACAACACTAATTTAAATTAAAAATTATGGAAGTAATAAAAGATTTTAGAATTTTAAAAGCAATTTCAAGAATTTATGATCTTGAATTTTGTAAAAAACACAGATATTATATTGGAAATCCTTATAAGGATAACAAGGGAAATTATTTATTAAATAATTTTAAATATAAAAATAAAACATATTCATTAAAATATTTTGATGGGTGTTTTAACCCTTTTTTAATTCATATAACTAATTAAACAAATCAACATGAAAACAAAATATATTATCCAAGATTGGACGGGAACACGAAAGTTTAATAATAAAACTTTTAATTGCCCTATGAAAGCAAGTGATTTTCTTGCTGAACAGTTTCCCGTCATTATAAATAACGATGGATCACAAAATGACCGCGAGGATGATTTAGGGGAATTTTTTGTAACACCTTTAAATAATTAATCATGAATAAATTCAACGGAATAGAACAGAAAAAAACAGATCGAAAAACCAAAGAATGGTTAGATGATAAACTAAAGGAACTGCCAAAGGTGGTAAAATCCTTTATGGATCAAAACCCTACTGAGGAACAGATTGAAAACTTTTATACTTCTTATGTAATGAGATACACCAAAGATAGTATTGAAGACATTCTAAGGGATTACAACGCCTTACAAATTGAAACAAATAGCGAAATTGTAAACCATTTCGGAAACTTTTTTAAACCAAATAAATAGAAATTATGAACAGACAAGATTGGATACAATTAGGATACTCCGAAAAGCAAGCGAAAGACTTAGAAAAGCAAAGTAAAATTGAGCACAATTACGAAAGCCTAGCACATTTAAATTATTATTCAAACACACTAGATTAACTGATGAGGGTTCAATATACCCGAAACATTGGGGGTGGTTTTTAAACCTTTCCGCCTTCAATGTCTTAATCAATAAATAGAAACAATGACAAGAAAAGAATTTTTAAAACGTGCAACTGCTAAAAATGTAAAGCAAATGCGAGGACATGATGCTCCCTCTTTTGAATGGGACATTTATTTTGATGGTAAGAAAATTTGTAACTGTTGGGATGATTCCTACGGGGGTGAATTAAAAATTACTAATTATAATAATAAAAGTATTGAGGAAATTTATAAATCTATTGATAAGGATTCTCTCTATGATCAAGAGTACAAATGGATAACAAGTCTTGAATTATTAATGGAAGAGATAAAGACAATTTCATTAATGAAAAAGGATGAGAAAAAGGGTGTAATGATAGGCAAACCTACTTCGTATTCTGTTATAGGTTTTAGAACAAGCATTCCCACGACATTTAAGAAATGGGGGAAATTGGAAGTTATGCGAGACTATCAGAACATTATAAACGATGCATTGAATAAGGGCGAGACTATCCTTAATGCTGATTATTTAAGAACATGGAACTTAAAAGTATAATTATGGAAAAAGACATAGTAGATAAAATTGTCGAGAATATAATCGATGATATTTATGACACGATTCAAGATAGGACTGCTAACCCTACTCAAGCTATGAAAGTTTTGAGTAGATTAAAGTACAAATTATGAAAATACTTGTAGCTTGTGAAGAAAGCCAAGCAGTAACACAGGAGTTTAGAAAATTAGGTCATGAGGCATATTCTTGTGATCTAATTCCTTGTAGTGGTGGTCATCCTGAATGGCACATTCAAGGCGATGCATTAAAAGAATCAAGAAGTGGTAAATATGATCTAATGGTTGCGCATCCACCATGCACGTTTTTGTCAGTAAGTGGAAATCGGTGGCTATACAATAAAGATGGGTCAAAGAATCAGGAGCGATGGAACAACCGAAAGAAGGCTTTAAATTTCGTTCAGGAGTTAATGGATGCCCCGATTAAATATATAGCCATAGAGAATCCAATTAGCGTGATCTCATCACAGATACGAAAGCCAAATCAAATTATTCAGCCTTATATGTTTGGCGACTCAGCATCAAAGAAAACGTGCCTTTGGACAAAAAATCTACCTCCACTGGTTTCGACAGAAGTTGTCGATAAGGGCGAGTTTTTTGAATGGAAAGACAAGAAGGGAAAAAAGAAAAGACAACCTCTTTGGTATTACAATGCATTTATAAATTCAAAGTCAGATCAGGAGCGTAGATCATTGAGAAGTAAGACATTTCCAGGCATTGCGAAAGCGATCGCCACTCAGTACTCAGAGTATATTATTAATTTAAATCAACAGATATGAGAATATTAAAAGGTACAGAATGGAATAACGAGATCGCCTCCGTAGGTTATGATGCAGTGACTAAAATAGATAATACTGATGAAGTAGAGGTAATTGTTAAAGGAACTTGCAATGCAAATGGTTGGATTGAACAAGTAATTGAAGAGACAGGTACAAGCAAAAGAATTTATGAAAACGGATATTTTCTAAAAGATGGTGGAGATAGTATTTTTGTCTCTAAACACATACCTGAAATAGATAAATTATTAAGTCACTTAAATAGTTTATTATAACTATTCATCAGTAAGGATAGCATGGTGCATGAAGGGATTCGATTTCCCTTCTATCCACAATGACAATTTTGTCAGAGATTAAATTAACACATTATGGAAAACACAGAATATAAAACTTGCAGTAAATGTTGTTATGATATACTTGACGACGAAGGGGATGTTATGCAACACGTGTGCACTCACACAGACGTAGATATCGTAGATGTATTATCTAAAGATTTCCCCAAAGTATTTGAACAGATATTAGAACACCTGGATAACCAAGAAAAATAAACACATTATGAAATCAAAAGATGCAGTAAAATGCGCCATTGACCAACTCGGTCAAGCCTTGTCTGATGCAGATAGGCATGACGGAATAATATGCAAAGAACGCATACAATATGCCATGAGATTATTAATGGATCAAGAAGAACCTGAACCAATTATCGCAGGAGTAGATTTTACCGACTCTTTGGAACTTTTAAACAAATTAAACGAAAACAACTATGGATTTTAATGAAATGAAAATACGCCTACTTAAAGAGGTGGCAAAGGATTACAAAGAGGTGTATAAAAATTACGAAAAATTGTATCAACTGAAAGTCGTTGATTTTTCAACCCTGTATGGTGTTGTGGAAATTGCATACAGAATACTTGAAGATGCTATTGACCTAGGCACTAATTCTAAGCATTCAGCAACTGATGGTGAAAAACTGGATATGATCATTGACAGACTGTCAAGTATAAAACGATTTGTTGATCGTTACACTTCTGAGAATGATAATGATTTTTAGCCCATCAGGGGAAGTTTTTGCCCATAATGGGAACAAATAATTTAGTAAGGGAGCAACATGGTGCATTGGTAGGTTCGATTCCTACTTGCTTACAATGACAATTTTGTCAGAGATTTAATTAACACATTATGGAATACAAAATTTTAAGAGAAGAGGCATATGTAACTGTTTTTTCTTTAAACGCAGATTTTGAATACAAAGGAATAAAGTATGAGGCAACTTGTCAATACTACAACGGAGGAGGCATTGAGGATATTGATGTATTTAGAATTGTAGAAGATCCAGGGGAGGTAAATGATGATTGGAAAACGCTTGAAAAGATAGCGAAAGAAATTTTCGAAGACATGGATATAGAAAAATACATAACCCATTAAACAAACTTTAAAACAATGAACATAATACAGATGCAAGATTTAGGATATGTGGGAGTGGATATTCTAGAAAATTTAGAAGAGATAAAAGATTCTCTTTCAGAGATTAAAAAAGCTGATTTTACAAAGGAGTCTACTTTTGAAGATACGCAACACCTACAAGAGTATGTGGGTGATGCAATTAATATGATTCGAAAAAACCTAACTAAACTACAAGAAAAATGAAAACAATGAAAGTAAAAATCCAACAAAGAAGCGTGTATCATAAATTCGCTGAGATAGAAATCGAAGTACCCGATACAATAA
>Ga0209535_1003202_pt1 | contig 10479 bp, 17 predicted proteins | sample LinPmetageLP28_FD_184041 | JGI IMG/M metagenome (GOLD analysis project Ga0209535, IMG submission 184041) | Marine viral communities from the Pacific Ocean - LP-28 (SPAdes) (version 2) | ecosystem: Environmental > Aquatic > Marine > Oceanic | place: Pacific Ocean | collected 2009-08-22
GTAACGGCTAAATCACCGCCTATGGCGGCATCATCTGTAACTGTAAGATCATCATCTACTCTTAAATCTACTACGCTAAGATTAGCAAAAGCATCAACAACTGCTGCACCACTTCCCGCGCCATCTAGGTAAACTGCTTTAGTATCACCGGGCAGTATGGTTACGTTAGCACCAGTACCCTGTGAAATAATAATATTTTGTGAGCCACTTGTACCGTTTTCGATAAAGTGCATTCTGTTAATTGTGTTTGGGCTTATGGTAATAGTACAGGCTGAATCTAGTGTGCCTGTATATTCAATATACATAGAACGCACAGGATCAGTAGCTCCATCTGCTACAACTGAAGCGTGGGTATCAGCATTAGTTGTTATACCCTCAGTTCCGTAACTAAGACCTTCTGCAATTAGTTCTAGGTTGGTATTGGTTGTAGTACCCCACGTTCCACTACCATCACCTGTAGCAAGTTCGTTGAGCCTAAGATCATTAACATATGTACTAGCCATTTTTATTCCTCATTAAAAAATTATATACCATTATGCAACTTGACTCCAATCAGGAGATTGAGTTGTAGAAATTGTTGAAAAATTAGAAGTTTGAGAAGTGTCTACTTCTCCCCATACAAGTAAATTATTAGTATTTACAACACCTGTAGCTAAAACTCCTGTTGTAGATACATTAGCATCAGCTAATGTTGTAACACCATTTAAAGATGTAGTTCCTACTAGTCCTGTTATTGAAAGTATATTGTCAGTAATTGTACTGACACTACCTATTGCTGTTGTTCCTACTACATTTGTAGGAAAAATATTAGCATCACAAGTTACAGTTTCATCACCTAGTCCTACTGTTGATGCTGTACCACTAACTCCTTGTATTGCAAATCCAGAAGCGACTATAGTACCAACTGCGCCAGTACCTGCTAATCCTGTTTCTGTTAGGTTACAATCACCAGTTACACTAGCTTCATTTCCTAATGCAGTAGTTCCAGCTAAACCTGTAACAGCAACAGATACTGCAGTTGCACCCCACGGTCCATCACCCCATGTACTGCGACCCCATCCAGTAGCCATTTATGTTTACGCTATTCTAATTACTGCATTTGAAGCATCGGCTGTTGGAAACGTAATTGTAAATGAACCTGCTGTTGAAGTTTTATCGCCTCCAAAATCAAAAACTGCAACTGTTGGATCACCAGAAGCTGTATCATTGAATATCATGCATCCTCTTGCAGTTATAGTAGCTGTTCCAAATGTAAGGTCTGCAAAATCTGTAAAAGCTGTTGTTCCTGAAGTAGTAGGATTAATTCTAGTTAAAGATGCACCTTTAGCGGTATAGTTTGTACCACTTGCTTCGTTAGTTGTTGTGTAGGCTGTTGTAGATGCCGACATTGTGGCACTTGATGTATATAGTGCTAGTTTAAAATCGTTGCCACCAGAAAGTAAAAAATTGTGTTTTGCTTCTAACAGTTCTTTTTTAAATGAGGTTGCCATTGCTTGGGTGATAGCCATAGTTAAAGTCTCCTAATGATGTTGGCTAGGTCTTTATGACCTTGTTGTTCTAGTTGATTACCTATCGTACACATATGATTCTTAATTGCTTCTTTCATATAAAAATTAATAACAGTATGACATAAGCTTTTAAATGCATGGGCTTGTGCTTTTATAGATTCTGGTGCTGTATCACTAATAGATATAATCTTATCGGTAGCCATTTTTGCTACTTCTTCAGAAGTATGACCTCTATTGTTTGTAGTAGTTACACCTAAGTTTCCTACTGAAATTTTAAATTCATCTGTTTGCATTAGTATTTATTCGGCTCTGGTATGTTATTAATTTGTAAATCTTCTCTACCTATCATTCCAATAGGTTTATTTTCTTCTTGAGTTATCTCGCTCCATTTACAGACTTGCAAACCTAAATCATTTTGATAACTAATTTTAGGGTCTTTCAATCTATGATAACCATATAGCTTATCTTTTAAATGTACGTTTGTATCTAATAAATTAGAATTAGGTGCAATAGATACATCAATTTTATTATCTAAACACTTAGAAATCCAAAATTCACAACACGCTCTACCTGCTTCTGCAAAATGCATATTGTTTTTATAAGTAAAATCTACACCAAATATATTTATTGCCTTAACTTTGTTCCATAAAGCAAATGCAATTGAGTAAGCTATTGTATTATTAAAATAAGAACAAGATAAGTCATTGATTAATATAGATAAAGGAAATTCTTCTATAGCTGGAACTCTTTTATCTACTTCGCAACTATAAATTGGATAAGTAACTTTTGGCAAAATTCTTTTCATCATATCAGTCATATCACCAGCATCATATGTATCTAAAAAACGACTCATTGGGTCTAATATAAATGCTCTATTAATGTTAGGTACAACACCAATCATTGCATTTATTGCCCATACTTCATCAAATTTAACACTATGAACTTGAGATAAATGAAAATCTATCTGACTTCTACCCATTGCTACAATAGCAATTTTTTTACCTTTTAATTCTTTAATTGGTTCTTTTAACATTAAGTTACTGGTTTTCTTGGTGGTCCTGATCTGTAATTATCTTTAGTATCTCTGCCTTCGCCTAATACTTTTAATCTATCTATGGCTAAAGCAAACCTTTCTTTATAGTTTGCTAATACATCAGCTTCACCTTTCATAAAGGTATAAGCCTCAACTAAACTTCCATACAACAAACAATCAGATGCATTAGTTCCTATCCAAGTTGTACCATCACTAGTAACAGTAATGGATGCAGGTTTATATCTATAATGTAACTCAGCCGTTAAGTTTGAACTTGGAGTAGGTGCAACAATAAAACTTTCATTATTAAACATAGCATAATACTTAGGAATACCTGTTGTACTGCTTGATGGATAAGCTTCTCTCATAAAACTTACATCTTTAAATAACAAATATTCATAACCACTATTATCTATAGCTAATGAATAAGGTGCTAAAAAATCAGTAGGCATTGTAAGATATTGATTATCAGAGGTTAATTGACCTGTTACACTTTTTCTAAAGTAAGGTAAATCAACTAATTTAATAATAGCTTCTTCTGCTTCTACAATAAATTCATCTAAATTATTTACAAAAGTAGTTTCAGTATTATTAGTATAATCTTGTATAGATTGTTTTAATGTTGTAAATGTCCATGCCATTAGTTTGTACTCACAGTTATTTTGCCTAATTTAGCATTTATAGTTAATCCCATTGTACTTGAACCAAATGCAGTTACTCCACCACCTATTGGATTAAATGATGAATATCTTGTAGATGATGACTCTCCAGTATCAGGTCTTGAATTATATAATGCTTCTGGATCACTAATATTTAATCGACCTAATTTAAGTTGTGGTTGATCTTCATCTAAACATTCAGTACAAACTCTTTGTCCGTTTCTTCTTGAATCTTCAATTTGATAAAATAATTTATTTAATTTAAAAGTAAATCCACAACGATCACAAATACCTAATGCTTTTTTTCCTCTTGCGTAAGCCATGACTAATTTAGATAACTAAGATCAGGAACAAAACGTATTGATGCTTTTTCTCTATCTGCATCACTAACGTCTCTCCACAATTCATCATATCTTTGTTTAATCATAGGAACTCTTACTTGTGCTTCAGGTGATTTACAAGCAATGTTATGAGCAAGAGCATAAGTTAAGCATGGTAAATATCTTGTAGGAACATCTGCATTATTACTAGCTGCTGTACCTACATCTTCAATTTTTTTAACGTAATCGTATATTAGTGTATATGTTTCAGCACTATCAGGAGTTGACCATAATACAATACTATTAGTTCCTGTATTTTTATCTACATAAAATTGAGTAGGTCGTGATTGTGTTAATTTTGTAGCTTGGTGATTATATTCTGTTCTTGATATACGAGTTAATCTTTGATCAAACTGTTTACTAGTATCACCAGAATTAGTCCTAATAAATGCATCTATAACATCCATAGCAGATGCATCTAAATTATAAGTATTAGTGCCAGCAGTTAATGTAGATGAGCCTTGTGCAATAGTCCAAAGGTTTAATCCTTTGTTTTGCCATTCTAGAAAAACTAAATTTAAAGCTCTTTTAGCACCACGATAGTCATAACCTGTGCGTAATTCTAGTCCACACAAATCATAGGCTTCTTCTAAAATATCACCTATATCTAAATTAAATGCATTTGTTCCACTAGTAGCCATTGACTTTCCTTAACATTTCCATCTTCTACGAGCTTGTCTTATCCTTGAATCAGGATCATTTCTCGTTTTAGCTGAACTATTCTTTAATTGTCCTGCTGACCTTGCACAATAAGACTTTCTACGTTTAGCAGCCTTACTGCCTTTTTTTACTTTACCTGTAACAGCAGTCTTTAACTTACTTCCCGGATTTGCTGCTCTATAGGCTTTTACACCTTTAGCAGTCATTCCAGCACCACTTTTTGTAGGGCGATAGTTAGCGCCTTTACCCTTAGTAGTTTTTCGTATAGGGTTTTCTCTTTTTCTTTTCATAAAGAAGAATAACTAGTTATTTATTCTTTTTCATAGCAGGACTAGTCATTCCACCACCATACATCTTTTGAACCATATCTTTGTAAGATGGAGTAGTATCTTTAACCATACCGCCACCACGAAACATTTGACTCATAGGTGCTTTTGGCATCATGTTATTCATAGGTGCTTTTGGCATCATACCACCACCCATATAACCAGACATCATTTCATTTTTTTTCTTTAAACCATTTTTTTTCTTCGGCATTTCTTTCCCCATAGATTAAATATAACACCCTGTATTTCAAGGGTATCATAAATATTAAACAACAATTAAATTACTTTTTTTTAGAAACTTTCTTTTTAGCTTTCTTTTTAGCTTTCTTAACTGGAGCTTTACCACCAACATAAGCTTCATTTACTTCTGGAGTAGATGGGTCATCAGCTATAAAATGACCTTTATTATTTTTAGCTCTATCTTGATTCATTTCTCCACACTTTCGTTCTGCATCAGTTAAATCAGGATCAGGACCAAAAACAGGTCGATAGATACCATCATCATCTAATCTAAGAACTTTATATTGTGCTGGAAATTCACCAGTTTCTGATATTACATATGTATTAGACATAATAATTCCTTATGCGTGAAATACTGTCATTGTAAGAAAAGTAGATACAGTGTACTGAATATAGATGCCTGAAGTAAATATAACACCTTCTTCTGGTATGACTACATCTCTTGTTGCATCAGCATCACCAACAGAACTTAATCCCATAATACTTGTTCCTGAAGGAGAAGTGTTTAAGAAATCAACAGTACCTGCAGTTGCTGTACTGGTTAGATAAATGCCTTTAAGTCTACTTCTACCTGCAAATATAACATCTGCGGCTGAACCATTAACTCCTGCTGAAACATTACCTGCTGGATTACCTACTGCTGAAATACCCGATATAGTTAAAAAGTATTTAGTACCAGTAGCTGTACCAGCATTAGCACCTGTAATGGACTCTGTTTGAGCATCCCCATTAACATCAGTTCCTGTAACAGTAAACGATTTAGCTGCATCATTCCCAGCCGAGAGGATAGTAACTACCCTCCCATGACTGAGTGTAACAGAACCTCCGTCAGCTAACGCACCACCTATAGTAAGTGCTGCGTTATTTCCGACTGACGCTGCTGCGGAGATTCCATCTGCATCTAAGGCTACTGTGTCTGCAGTTATAGTAACCGCTTTTACATCTGATTTAGCCATTATATGCTCCTAGATGATACCAGTAAGGTTAATGAGTGAATAATCAGTGGTTACATTTACAATCATAACAGTACCAATTACTTGAATCACATCTCCTGCGGCTGGTCCTACTGCTCCTGCTGCACCTAAAGGAACGGCGTGGTTACCCACAACTAATGTACCTGAAGTTAATACAGCTTGTGGACCTGATACTGCGAACCAACCATAAGCACTTGCTGCCATATCGACAACAGTTACACCTAGTGTAGCGCCTGTAGTGGTAGCGGCTTGAACAATTTGCGCACTGCGAGGATCAGGAATTAATGTAATTCTTGAAGATGTTGTTATAGCTGTAGCTAAATCATCATAACAAGTAATCACTATTGATGGGTCTGCTGAATGGTCATGTGCTGGGTTAGATTCTATTCTAAGCATCTGACCTTCACCTGCTGCATCGTTCACATAAAGGTATCCGCCAGCATATTGATTTAGCGTTATGTCTGTACCAGCAGTTTCTACTGATATAGCTGTCTCACCTGCGGCTACACCTGCAGTTGGAGTTAAATCAAAGTGATGAGCGATTGAAGCTGCATGAGTTACGCATTTACCTGCTGTAACTGCTGATGCTGCTAATCTACCATATGCATAAACAGTATTACCATAAAGTAATCTACTGCCTAGTGGAAATAACTGAGTAAGTCCTGATGTGAAAGGATCAACAGTACCATATTGGCTACCGCCTTTACCTACAATAAAATCAGCAGGTCCATATCCAGTTGCTGCAACATATTGTGTATGTCCACCAGCATCTGTAAAAATATTACCATCTGCGTTTATTACTAAACCATCAGTAATTGCACCTGTTGTTGTGTTTGTATCAATGGTCTTAAAACCATTCTCGGACCGAACTGGTCCATTAAAAGTTGTATTAGCCATGTTCCCTCCTAAAGAGAATAAATCTATCATCTTGGCAAAGTCTGCTAGGTCAGTTGATAGACAATTAAAATTTCCTAGATATAAAAAAAGGGAGACCCATTGCTGAGTCTCCCATTACTTCTTACGAACTACCCGGAGAACCCCAGACACCTAGCGGATCAGATACACCGAAGGAGTATCTTTCTCTAGCTTTGTATCTAACATTACCAGTATCAAAGTCACCATCCATATTGGTGGTCATAGGACTTCTAACAAACATCTTCATGCCATCAGGAACATCTGTAACAATAAAGAAAGCATTAGTGTCAGTTAAATAATTATTAACTGAGTAGCCTTCTGGTATCACTCCATTTGTTTTAACTGCATTGATGTCATTGTCAGCAGTACCGACTCTGTAATCACTTTGCAACAAGCGAGTAGCAACGAATTGAAGATCACTAGGAACGATCAATTTTCTTGGTCGTGCCGCAATCTTTAGACCTCTTTCATCAGTCCACTTGCCAATTTGAATGACCGCATCTTCTAGAGATGTTTCATTTAAATCTGCAGCAGTCGCTGGTCTATTGCTGTTTTTACCACCATTAACCAATGGATGTCCATCACCACCAGTAACTCCATCGCCAGATGCTGTAAATAAATTCACACCATCTCCGCCTTGAAAACTGTTGGTAAAACCATTGTTAAGTGGAAAAACTGACTTAACTTGTTTTGTGTAAGACATAGCACGAGCAAGTGCTTTGGTGTAACGAGCAGAAAGTGAAACATAGAGATTATCTTCCATTGCTTCTTCTGTAATCGCGTATCCCATTGCAATTGTTTCGTGGGTGTAACGTGCCACAAAAGATTCTTGAGCAGTATCATAATTGATAGCTGCGCCTTCATCTTTAACTGGTGCTGCACCAAATCCTGACAACTTGAGTTCTTCTTCAAACGATCTTTCAGAGTTCTCTGTTGTATAGATTTCTTCGTGTTGATTGTCATAACGAGCGTACTCGTCTCCAAATAAGGCGTTTAAGCCCGGAAGGAGTTGATGTAGCTCTTGCGCTCTTGAAATAGCCATATGCTAATACCCCTTATCCTATACCAGTTGTATTTAACAACTGATGACCTACGTTAAACATAACCAATACGTCTGTAAAAGCATCACCAACTGCACTATCAGGACCATCGACAAAATCAATAATCTTTAAAGGTAGTGTGTTAGTAGTTGCTACAGTAGAAATGTCTACGACATTCTTACTGCGACCTATTGCCGTTGATCCTGCCGTTAATGCTACTGCACAGTTTTTACCAAGATCATCTTGGTCTGCTGCACCATCGCATTGCATTTGCATAATAACGAAAGGGTCTGACGCTACATAAGCTACAATATCATCTGCTGCTATTGAAGCAGGATAATATTGGCTTGGTGTAAATTGTCCTGTAGTTGGATCAGTATAAGCACAACCCATAAATATTCCTATAGGTGTACAAGCCGTAGTACCAGTATCTTTTTGGATAGTAGTATTAGGGTTGTCATCACCCCATTTTACAAAGTCACCGAAAAATATAGAAGTGCCATAAGCATTTTTAATTTTATAGTGTGTAATTTTGGAGTTGAATGGGCTAGATACTAATGATCCAACAGGTAAAGCTCCGTGAGGAGTTGCTGTTGCTGACATAATTATCTCTCCTGAGATTTTAAATAAAAATAAGTGACTCTAAGAATCACTTCCAAATGTTGTTCTAGTTTTGCGTTCAAACACTTGTTTGGTCGGCATTCTAGAATCTTGATCTTTAAAGTATGCGTTGTCTACAGATTCCATTTGTGTATGAGCAATGTTTTGGAAATGCTCATCTCTAGCTTTCGCTTGATCTTTTGGCATCTTACATAATAATTGTCCACCAATTTCTACATTACCTTTTTTAGCCCATTCAGAATTGTGATCCATCATATGGATTTGTAATTCTGGATGATCTTCTAACCTACAAGGAAGCCAACCTTCTCTGAATTTTTTGGATACATTAGGATTGTCAGTATTACCTAACAAGCTTGTTCTAATATACCTAAAAACCCATCCAGCTTCTTCAGTAGGACTTGGTAAATTTGATGGATTATCCCAACTTTGTATTCTTTGTGTAGCTTCTCGGCTATCAACACCTCTAGGGTTACGCTCTTGATCTGCAGGATTTTTATCAGAAGTTTCTATTACTTTATCGTTATTGTTTGTTTGATTAATATAATTATCTTCTGACATTTTAACTCTCCCGTATGAGTTGATTTGCATATGACTCTGGAGTTATTCCAAGTTTCTTAGCGATAGCTACTTGACTCTGAGTCAGACGTATTGAGCGAGGTTTTTTCCCACTATTCCTCGAAGCGGGTGCGACAACATTAGCTGGTTGTCGTTTTGGTGTTTCTTCAACAAATTGTTGTGTATTTGAATCAACACCGAAAAATTGTGGAAATCGATTACGCATTTCTACATCGACTTGTTTATAATATTCTTTAGATTTTGTAGCTGGATCAATTCCTCTATTTTTTAAGCTTTGATCTATAGCCATAGCGTATGAAGTCATTTCTCTATGATTTGGATCAGTACCCATAAACCATGTGTTTTTATTTGACCATTCTTGCATATCAGGATCAAGTTGACGTTTTGGTGCTTCTTCAACTGGTTTATTTTCGTTTATTTTATTTTGTACTGATTGAGCATAACCAGATGATTGTTGTTCTGCATAAGTAGCTTTTGCAAGCAATTCTTGTGCTTCAACCATTTTATCTGCATCGCCTTCATCATAAGCTTTTTTAAATTCAGACTGAGCATTATGTTTTGCCCATTGAGCATTATTGAGTGCTTGTTTATTAAGAGCTTCACCACCTTGATTAACCATTGCTTGAAGTTTTTCATTTTCTGTCATCATTGTTTTTAAACGATGAACTGCTTCTTGGTTTTCTCTTAATGCTGTTTCTTTAGCTCTACGTTCTTCATGGTATTCGTATTTAATTTTATTTATACGTTCACCAGCACGTTTACTATAATCTGAAATTTCTTGATCTAATGAATCATCATTAATATCAATTTCTTCTGTTGTTATTTTTTTCTCTCTGCGATCTTCTTCAGGTCTATCATCAACAACTTCAATTTCTAATTCAGGCTTAGATGTATTGATTTCTGTTTTTACCCCAAAAAATTTATTTTCTTGAGACTGTAAATCAAATTCTTGCTCTTCTGCTTCACTCATGCTCTAACTACTCCTGTAGGATCATCAACGACTGCTTCCACAGTATCGTCATTAATTAAGCGAAACTCTTGATCGTACATTCTTATACGAGTGCCAGAATAAGCTCGGAATAATACCCAATCTCCTTTCTTGCACCAAGCTCCACTTGGAAATCTTTTAGAATCTCTATAAGCATCAGGACCTATTTTTAATACATAACCACAAATATTTGAAGTTTCTTCAATATCTCTTGTTTGTGCTGCTTTAATAATACCGCCATCAGTTTTTTCTTTAGCCTGTGGCATTGCAATTAACAACTTCCAACCTTTCGGTTCAGGTAATTGACTTTTGGTATCTAGCTCTATAGGTGGTTTTTCTTTAGGTATTTGTTTTACTTTTGCCATATTTTTGCACGACTAAGGGTCGAGTCCTTATTTTAAATGTTTTTCAGTCCAATCTAATACTTCTCTTTCTGCAAGGGCTAATCCCTCGATAACGCCAGCCATTTTTTGATAATCGCTGTAATCTTTACATGCACCAGTTGCTATATGATCAGCATGTTGGTTCATTGCATCTCTTAGTCTTTTCTTTAAAAAAC
>Ga0209535_1003207_pt1 | contig 10472 bp, 13 predicted proteins | sample LinPmetageLP28_FD_184041 | JGI IMG/M metagenome (GOLD analysis project Ga0209535, IMG submission 184041) | Marine viral communities from the Pacific Ocean - LP-28 (SPAdes) (version 2) | ecosystem: Environmental > Aquatic > Marine > Oceanic | place: Pacific Ocean | collected 2009-08-22
GCAGGTCAAAGGAAGCCTACTGATGAAGTTACTTTGGTTACTGCTTTACTTGGTGATCTAAACGATGGTCGAAAAGCTTTAAGCCTTATTACTCTTTATCCCGGCGGAATGGATGTTGATGGAGTGACAGTCCCTAGAGATAGAGGCGCATTTGCAGCCGCCGGTATATACTTCGTTCTCCCCGCAGAGAGCGCTATACTAAGAGAGAATAAAATGAAGATCACAAGAAAAACCCTTAGAAAAGTTATTCGAGAAAGTCTTCTTATAGAGCAAGGTAGATCGTTTACCTTCTCTGTAATAGAAGATGAACTTGACGGTGGTCCAACTGTTATGATCAACGGCATCAACACAACATTTCAAGAAATGCTTGAACAGATGAATGGACAGACAATCACCTTTGCAGACGGCGACGTCGAAGAATTTAACTTCTCAGATCATGACGGCGCAGTCGATGCTGAGGATACTGAGCTGGCAATGATCCGTAATGGCATTGCAAACTATTTCGTTGAGGCATGGGCAATGATGAATGGCATGTCTGCAAAAAGAACAGGAGCATTTCACTAATGAAAATTACTAGAACACAACTTAGAAGCATTATTAAAGAACAGCTATCTTTAGAAGATGTTATTGAAGAAATCTTACCTGTTGATGATCATCACGACGATCACGGTAGGGATCTTGGGTATGGTGAAGGCGAAGGTCGTATGACCAAGTCTCAGCTAGATAAACTCGCTAGATACTCACAATCTTTGCACGATCAGCTTATGGATGATGATGACCTACCAGAATGGGTGCAATCGAAGGTCGCTGTGGCTGCTGAAAACATCGGGAAGGTGTATCATTACCTTGACTATAAGATGAAGCGTATGGAGCAGGAGAGTGACACATGAGGCTAAAAGAAAGCTGCGAGTCTCGTAGTACATCAGCTGAAGCAATTTCAGGGACTATAATAGACATTAACGTTTTAGATGACCTTATCGTCCCATCTCCGGAAGAGATTTTGTCTGCATATGTAGGGTTTCTTAGAGCCTACCACTTATGGATGCATGGTGCTCATAATGTAGTAAAAGGTGCCTCTTTTGCCGGCGATCACGTAGAGATTTATGGTAAAATCTATAATGAAGTTCAAGATGCGATTGATTTCGTTATAGAAAAAGGTGTGGGAGTATATCATAGCGAAGCAATCGCGTGTCCTATGAAGATTACTGAGGATGCAATGATGATATTAAACGAATGGGAGTCCCCTTCTGAACAAGCTTCAGAACGAATCGCGACTTTAGCGCTAGAATATACTAAGCACTTAATCAGCATCGGTGAAGGTACTGCTACAACACTAGAAGATATGGGCGTTCTAACCTACGGTATGGACAATATGCTAGCTGGTCTTGTAGACACTCATGAAAATTATGCTTACCTATTGCAACAGCGTCTAAAGTAGACTAGTACAAACTCTCTATTCTCGTTATTATTCCTTAATAGTAACTTACAGGAGATCTCTTGCAAAAATTATCAGGCAGTATCGAGCAATCCGAAGAATCTAGGTTAACACCGTTTGAAAAAGCAGAGTATAACCTTGTAAAGTTTGCGATAGGGCTTGATAATTCGTATCAATTGCAAGAATTGTTAAAAAAGCTTGAGTTTTTAGAGGGTATTAGAAGTATCGCTAAGGGCTTTGATGATAGTAGCCTAGAGGTTAAGGGCAATTCTAACCTTAATAGAGAAATAACATCCATAGAGATCGCGCTGTCAGCCCTTTGCGCGATGTATGGTGATAGTGCAGAGGCGTAAATTGAGTAATTGTGTTGTTCTTACCATCAAAGGATGGGACGGTAGTAGGATCTTAGGCGTATTTGAGTCGATCGATAAAGCAAAAGAAGTTCAAAAGCAATTTCTAAAGCCTAAAGCGGCAAAAGAAAACAAGTATGTGCCTGAAGAAGAGTTCATATTTGATATTTTGGAGATGAATAAGATCTCTAGAAGCTGTCAAATAATTGCGTCATCTTCAGATAGTAACGATCAATTAGTAAGAACACACACATATTCTTTAGATCAATGATAGTTACTACTATGCGTATTAATGAAAATGGACCAAGCAGCAATTATAGGACTATTGATAATGATCCAATAAGTCATTTTCATGATTCTAGAGTTGAAGTAGAAATATACCCGTCTTCATTTGGTAAGTTTGGTGTAAATGTTACATGCGAGTTGCTTGATTATAAATCAGGACTACAAGAATTTTATACAGAGCAAGAGGCAAACTTATTTGCAATGAATTTGTCTAATAAGCTAATCTCTATACTGGATTCAAGGTTGGCAGAAGCTGTTATTTCTAGATTAATCCTCAGGTAAATGAGCTAACAAGAACTCCCTGAGCGCTTTTGTTGTTGGACCGATCGCATATTCATCAAAGCGAACTGCTGCTGCTGAGACTAGCGAAACAACTTTATTATCCTTAGTCATTATTGGCGACCCACTAGAGCCAGGCACTGCAGGTATTGAGAATATGCTTAAGGTCGCAACATCACCTACGTAGTAACCCTTGAATACTGGGACAGCTAAAGGACTAGCTAACCCTGCTGGACTAGCCATGTTATATACTTCTTCGTGTAGCAAAAGATCATTATCGCTTATTGAGAGAGCAGGACCTATATTCGACTCTACTTTAAGAAGACATATATCATTATTATGATCTACTGCGATTATCTTTCCAGTCCCTAATCTACCAAACCCAGAGACTAGCTCTGTTCTATAAGATATTTCTAAATCAGGAATTGTTGCAGGAAATGTTTGGCTAGGGACGCAAATGTGACCGGCTGTTATGACGTATGATTCGTCCTCTTTACTTTTTATAACAAAACCAGATCCAGCTGAGGCGTTCGTCCCTATCACTTTTTTCTCGCATTGTTCTTCTGCACATTCACTAGCGTGAAATATAAACTGCTGATTTATTATAATGAAAGACCGTATAGGGAAAAGAGTATTGGCTTTTTTAATTACAGTATTGTTGGATGTCTTTATTATCTTACTTGGTATCTTAAGATTAAGGCAACCTGTAAGGGTAAGCGTTACAATTGCAAAGCTAAAGAACACTGAGGAAACGATGTTTTTTATACTTGGCATATTTGGACCCCCTTTTAACTTTAAATATGAAAGATGAGAGTATAAACAATGATGACAAAAGAAAAAATCTTTCTGTTCGATATGGACGGAACATTAACACCCGCTAGAGAACCTATAGAGGGAAGCATGATTCATGCGCTTAAAAAGCTAAGCAGCTTTGTAAAAATTGGTGTTATAACAGGATCAGATTATGATTACGTAGTTGAGCAATTAGGCGCTCTATTCGACGTAGGGGGAATTTCTCTTGACCGAATAGATCTGCTTCCATGTAACGGAACAAAGAGATACGTGTACAAGGAGGGATCTGGTTTTTACTTAGACTCTGAGGCTGACATGCTTAATGAAATTGGAAGAAAAAAATATAACGAAGTTATCAAACTTTGCATAGAATGGCAAGCAAAGATAATGAGTGACTTTAAAGAATTGCCGTACACAGGAACATTTCTACAATACCGAGGATCTTTACTGAATTGGTGTCCAATTGGCAGAGATGCTGAGACTGCGCAGAGAGAAGCTTGGATTACCGCTGATAACGAAGACAGGATAAGAGACCTATATTCTTCTTTACTATCTATAGAAATTGAGGGTCTAGGTGGTAACATAACCGCCGCGCTAGGAGGCTCGACTAGTCTGGATATTTATCCATCAGGGTGGGATAAGACATACGGACTTCGACATTACCCTAATCATGATGTATATTTTGCCGGCGATCGGTGCGAAAAGGGTGGTAATGATTGGCACATATACGAGGAACTAAAAAAGAAAAATAAGTCATACCACATCCATACCACTGATGAAACAATACAGTTGATAAACAGCTTTATAGATTCTCTCTAGTACTGTAAATCTTACCAGCTTTTATTACAATATTATGATTATTAGGAGCTGTGTATGAATCAAGAAACAAAGAAGTACTTCCCATATAAAGACATAAGAGAACAACAGCAGATGGCAATTGATTTTGCGCTTAATGCTGTTAGGAACGAGGGGAAAAAATTTATAATCATTGAAGCTGGTACCGGCGTAGGTAAGTCTGCGATTGGACTGACTGTTGCTAGATGCATTTACAAGGATGAGACAAGACCTTCGGTAAAAGAGACTGGTGCGTACTTTTTGACAACGCAAAAGATTCTTCAAGATCAGTACATAGAAGACTTTGGCGGGTTTAAAGGCCCTATGAAGTCAATTAAGTCTTCGTCTAACTATACATGCAACTATAACAAGAAGATCTCTTGTGGCGAAGGTCTAAGGGCTTTAAAGACAGCAGAAAAAGGAAGCCGGTTCTGGAAGTCTTGCACATTCAATTGTGTTTATAGAGGAGAAAAAACAAGGTTCGTAGACTCTACAGAGGGTGTCACTAATTTCCCCTACTTCTTAGCCGAGACACAATACTCTGGTAAAATATTACCACGGCAAGTGCTTGTCGTAGACGAAGCACATAACGTCGACGCAGAACTAAGCAAATTTGTCGAGGTAACTATATCCGAAAAATTTTGTAAGTCTTTTCTAAACTTCTCGCTACCAGAGCGTTTAACACAGCTACAATACATCAACTGGATTAGCGACACATACGTACCAACAATCTCTTCTAAACTTAAGCACCTTGAAAAAATGATGGACAAATACATCGGATTAGCTGAAAAGATACGGTCAGGAGAGTTCGCGTCAGTAGCAAAAAAGTTTGAAATGCTAGATAAACATGTATGTAAGGTTAAGAGATTCCTAGATTTATATAGCAAAGAAAATTGGGTATTGAACGAACTAGCAGCTGACTCTTATTCTAAGAGTAGTAGGAAAATACAGTTTAAGCCGATTGATATAGCACCTTATACAAATGAGATGTTGTACGATCATGGAGACACAGTAATTCTAATGTCTGCCACGATTATTGACCGTGACGCCTTCATGGAGTGTGTAGGTATACCAAAAGATAAAGCGGCGTTTATTTCGTTACCATCTCCATTCCCTGTCGAGAATAGACCTATAATTTATAGCGGTATTGGAAAAATGAATGCTTCGTCACAAGTGGATACGTTACCTAGAATGGCTCAAGCTGTTAAAGCAATAATGGCGCAGCATAAAGGCGAAAAAGGTATCATACATTGTCACTCTTATAAGGTCGCGAACTATCTTAAAAAGAGCATAAGAAGCTCTAGATTGCTGATCCATGGATCTAATAACAGAGATATAATACTCGAAAAGCATAAAAAATCAAAGACTGCGACTGTATTAATATCTCCCTCTATGGCAGAAGGAGTTGATCTAAAGGGGGATCTTAGCAGGTTTCAAGTAATATGTAAGGTTCCCTACCCATATTTGGGAGATAAGCTAGTTAAGAAAAAGATGAATAAGTGGAGATGGTGGTATCCATTACAAACTGCAAAAACAATTTTACAATCAGTTGGTAGATCTGTTAGATCAAAAGATGATAAAGCAGTGACATATATCTTGGATTCTGATTTTGAAAGATTTTACAATTCCAACAGAAGTATGTTTCCACAAACATTTAAGGAGTCATTAAAGAAATGAAAGTTTATAAAAACATAGATAAGTTTCTAGAAGAAGAAACACTTAGTGCGCTTCCAGTGTATATGACTAGCGGCGGATTTGACCCGCTACACGTGGGACATCTAAGATGTATACTGGGGACTGTCGAACTAGCAAAAAAAAATGGCGGATACGTAGTCATTATGGTTAATGGCGATGGCTTTCTAAAAAGAAAGAAAGGTAAACCATTTATGAATCAAGAAGAAAGAGCAGAGATTATTTCTGGTATTAGAGGCGTTGATGCTGCTGTCATATGGGACGATGGTACACAAACGGTTGTTGGAGCAGTAGATAAGATAAAACCAGACTTTTTTACAAAAGGTGGAGACCGAGCGAAACCAGAAGATATAGCTGAATGGGAAGTATGTCGAAAAGTAGGTTGTGAGGTATTATTTAATATCGGTGGTGGTAAAGTGCAGAGTTCATCGTGGTTGATTAAAGGTGCTGAAGGAGAATAGAGTGAGTAGATTTGTAGATAAACCTTGGGGTTATGAAGAAATATGGGCAGAGACAGACGGGTATGTAGGGAAAGTAATGGTTATAAATCCAGGTCATAGAATGTCAAAGCAGTATCATGAAAAAAAAGAGGAAACTGTATACGTAATGGAAGGTGTGTTGGTAAATTATGACGAAAATGATAATAAGAAGTTATACTACCCAGGACAATCACTGCATATCTCAGTTAAGCAGGTTCACAGGTTCGGCGCAACAAAAAATAAATACGTAAAGATTATGGAGGTTAGTACTAACCATCTAAAAGATGTTGTTAGATTAGAAGACGACTATGATAGATAGAACAAATAAAGATGGAGCAGGCTTTGTAGTGTTTAGAAAAGACACTATTGATCAAGACATTCCATTAATGCTCGCATTAATTAGGGAAGACGGTTTATTTGACATTCCAAAAGGTGAAATAGACGACGGCGAACCGATAATAGACGCAGCTAAAAGAGAGTGTTTTGAAGAATGCTCCTTGCTAATAGAAGATGGTGATGTTATGTTTAGTTCAGAAGGCTATCAGCATGGCAGACTTACAACTTACTGCGCTTCTTCAAGTAATATGCCATCGGTTACAAAAAATCCCCACACAGGAATCCTAGAGCATATAGGGTTTAAATGGGTCGACAGGGCGGAATTTAAAAATAATTGTCTAAATTATTTGATTCCAGGGGTTGATTACTTTTATTCTGCGCACTCAAAAGACTATAATGAATAATACGTGAATAGTTATAAATCATGGCCAAAGGGTTTCTATGTCTATATTCAAAAAACATAAGACGATAGCTGATCGATCAGCAGGTGACAGAGCACGGCACCGCAGAAAGATCGAAAGAGCGATCAAGGACGGTATCCACAATATCGTTGCAGAGGAATCCATAATAGGCGAAAATGGAAAAAAGAAGTTTAAGATCCCTGTAAGGGGTATCAAGGAACACCGCTTTGTCTATGGCGAAAATGGAAATCAAGCTGTTGGATCAGCTGATGGTAACGACGTCCAACGCGGACAATCAATAGGGAAAAAGCAAAAGCAAAAAGGTAAAGGAAAGCCTGATAAACCAGGTGATAAGACTGGTGAAGAGTTTTACGAAGTAGAGCTAACCTTAGAGCAAATTGCTGATTATCTATTTAAGGATCTAAACCTTCCTAACTTTGAAAAGAAGAAAAATTCTCAAGTTGTATCTAAGAAGATAAAGAGAAAAGGCTATAGAACAAAAGGCATAAGACCAAGACTTGACAAGAAAAAGACTGCTGTCCAAAGAATAAAGAGGATGAAAAAAGATGAGTATACCGGTAAAAGAGACTTAGAGTCTGATGAATCATTTTCTTATATAGAAAAAGACTTAAGGTATAAACACTACGCAGTTACGGAAAAAAAGACTTCGAATGCAGTTATATTCTTCTTAATGGATATTTCAGGATCGATGGGTACACAAAAGAAGTTTTTGTCAAGAAGCTTTTTCTTTCTGTTATATCATTTTATTAGATCAAGATATGATAAGGTCGACATTGTCTTTGTGGCTTATGAAGCGCAAGCTTATGAGGTTGACGAAAAAAGCTTTTTTGAAAGAGGGTCTTCTGGAGGAACGATAGCTTCCACAGGTGTCAAGATGGTTAGCGAAATTATAGATTCAAGATACCATCCTTCGTCGTGGAATATCTATACATTCCATGCTAGCGATGGTGACAACTGGCCTACAGATAACGAGCTGGTCAAAGAATCACTTAAGAAGTGTTTACCAAAAATGCAATTTTATGGCTATTGTGAGATTGAGCCTTCTGCTGAAAGAATGCAATGGTTAAAGGAAACCAGCTTAGGAAGCTTATTCGAAGATATGTCTAGCGACAAATTAAAGACATCAACTATTACATGTAAAGATGATATATGGGGAGCATTTAATAGCTTCTTTAAGGGCGAGATATGACTTTTTTGCAAGAACTAGAAAAGTGGGATGATACACTCTGCAAGATGGCTGAAGATCACGGTTTAGATTGGTTTGAATTAGCTTACGAAACGTGTGACTACTACGAAATGATTGGATCAATGGCTTATCATGGTATGCCATCCCATTACGGACATTGGAGTTTTGGAAAGTCATTTGAGCGTAATCACTTGATGTACAATACTGGCCAGCAAGGCCTTCCTTATGAGCTGATCATAAATAGTAATCCATCTTTAGCGTATCTTATGGAAGAAAACCCAATGTACCTGCAGGTCTTGATCATGGCTCACTGCATCGGTCATTCAGACTTTTTTAAAAATAACGCAACATTCAAACACACTCATCCAGAAAATATAATATTAAGGATGCGTAATGCAAAAAGATATGTTGACAACTTAATAGAAGATCCAAGCATCGGTATAGAGGCTGTGGAGCGTATACTAGATTCAGCTCATGCGTTGTCAATGAACGTACCAAAAAGATACGTTCCGTATGTCAATCAAAAGACAAAAAGAGCTAACTTGGTAAAAGACGTAAAGGCAGGTCTTTATAACAAGGCCGCGTACATTCCTGATCTAGATGCATTACCTGTAGTACCTGAAGAAAACATTTTGGCGTTTATAGCAGACGTTAGTCCGAATCTTGAAGAGTGGCAAAGAGAATTAATATTAATAGTGGAAGAAGAAGCCCACTACTTTATGCCACAAATTAGAACAAAAATAATGAATGAAGGATGGGCTTCTTATTGGCATTATAGATTAATGCATGAACTTGAATTACCATCTGGAATGCATATACCATTTCTTAAGACGCATAATGAAGTTGTTCGACCGCATGCTGGAGCGATCAATCCGTACTACGTTGGATTCCACATGTTTAAAGACATCGAAAAAAGACATGGCCTTGAAGAATGCTTCATTGCTAGAGAGTCTCTTAACGATGAAAGCTTCATAAGACAATATTTGACGAAAGAATTATGTGAAGACCTGGAGCTATTTAGCTACTCTTTACATAAAGATGAGTATAAGGTTGATGACGTTTCTGATGACCAAGGATGGAAAAATATTAGAGAAGACCTAATCAAACAGGTCGGAGGTAATAGTATTCCAAATATAGTGGTCGATAACGTGGATGAATCAAATGTACTATGTCTTATTCATGAGCATGATGGCAGAGACCTGGAGCTCGACTATGCTGACGCAGTCTGTCATCATATAAGTAACCTGTGGGGCGATGTGGTGAAATTAGACACCATTATAGAAGACGAACCGTTCGAAATTTAGAGTTGGAGAAACAATGTCCAAGAACAACTACCTAGAAATAATCAAAAAGCAAAGACAACAAAAGAAGACAAAAAAGTTTGAAGGTACTTTTCTTGACTATCTGTCTTTGTTAGAAAAAAATCCTGAAATTGCTGATCACTCTCATAAAAGATTGTTCGATGCAATTGCAAATCACGGGGTTGGAGTCATGGAAGATTCTGATCCTCGAAAGCACAAGCTGTTTGATGGAGATAGCGTACGAATATACGAATACTTCGAAAAAGAGTTTTTTGGTATGGAATCTGTGATTGCGAAATTAATGAGATACTTGAGGTCTGCCGCTTTAAAGGGAGAAGAAAGTCGACAAGTCTTATTATTAATGGGTCCTGTAGGCGCTGGAAAGTCTGCGCTTACTGAGCATATCAAGACTGCGCTTGATGGACAACCTTACTACCATTTAGAAGGTGATCCACAAAGGGGCGAGCCACTTCAGCTTTTGCCGAGGTCTCTTAGGGATAACTTTAGAGATATGTTAGGTGTAAGCATAGATGGAGACTTAAGTCCTGTTGCTAGACACATGTTATTCGAAGAGTATGATGGACAGTATGAGAAATTTAAAGTTAAAGAAACTACTTTCTCACAAAGAGCTAGAAGAGGTGTTGCTTCTGTTCCTCCAATGGATGCCAACAGTCAAGATGTCTCAGTACTTATTGGATCAGAAGATATATCGAAATTAGACAAATATTCGGAAGATGACCCTCGAGCCCTTTCTCTTAACGGCGCATTTAACGTTGGTAATAGAGGGATTGTAGAGCTTGTGGAGGTCTTTAAGAATGAGATTGAGTTTCTCCACACAATCATTACTGCGACACAGGAGAAGAGAGTACCATCCCCTGGAAAGCATGACATGATATACTTCGATGGAGTTATCTTAGCACACTGCAATGAGTCAGAATGGAATCGGTTTCAGAGTGAACATACTAACGAAGCCATTCTTGACAGAGTGGTTAAGATTGATGTCCCGTATGTTTTAGAGCTAGATCAAGAAATTAAGATTTATGAAAAGATTTTAGGCAGATCAAATTTCGATGCCCATATC
>Ga0209535_1003208_pt1 | contig 10472 bp, 12 predicted proteins | sample LinPmetageLP28_FD_184041 | JGI IMG/M metagenome (GOLD analysis project Ga0209535, IMG submission 184041) | Marine viral communities from the Pacific Ocean - LP-28 (SPAdes) (version 2) | ecosystem: Environmental > Aquatic > Marine > Oceanic | place: Pacific Ocean | collected 2009-08-22
TTAATTCTTTTAAGTCTTTAGAAGTTAGTCTTCTCATTTGCCTCTTTTAGCTTTTCTATTTGACTTCTTAGCAGATCTTTTATTTTTTCTTATAGATTTTTTATCATCTCTTTTATCTTTTCTAGCACCTTTTTTAGCATCTCTTTTATCTCTGCCTTTTAACCCAGAGTCTTTAATATCTTGCTTTTTATTTTTAAACTCATCTTTAGCAGCTGCTTTAGCTTCTTTTTTAGCATCTCTTATTTGACCTTTATTTTCCCTAGACTCTTTTCTTCTCTCTTTACCACTCATATCATCGCTATACTCATTTTCATAGCTACCTTCTATATTCTCACCTTGACTAAGATTTTCTCTTTCTTCTTCTTCAGCTGCGGCCTCTTCTTCTGCTGCACTTGCTTCTTCTTCTTCTTGCTGCTTTTTAAGAGCTTCTAATTCTGCTTTTTCTTTAGCTAATTTTCTTCTTTGAAAATAAGAATCTACTTCTTCTCTTGAGTATTCAGTATCGGAAGGTATAATATCTTCCTCGCTTGCATTGTCCTTACTTGCGTCAGTAATGTCAGAAGTTGGTTCTTCACTTGCCCCTGCTACTATTGGTCCTGAAGATTTTTTTTCTAAATCTTCTCCTGTTTCGTCAGTTACAAACGAGAAAGGAGTTCTTGTAGCTAATCCAACTTTAAAAGTTTTAGCAAAACTACCTCCTTTATATTTTCCACCTTTACGTAATCTACTCATAGTTATAAAATTACTACAACATCAAATTCTTTGATTATTATATACTTTTTGTTTTTAATTTCAATATTAAATCCAGCGTTTTTATCATAATATATATTATCGCCTTTTTTAATAAATTCTACAGCAGTTCCTGGTTTAACAACAACTGCTTTTCTGTATCTTATGTCTTCACGTTGTTTTTCAGAGAGTATTAATCCACTTTCTGTTTTAACGTTTGATTCTTTGACAGGTTCAATTACTATATACTTACCTACTGCTTTCATGCTCTCACGTTGTTTATTACACAATCAGTTGATAATATAGTTGTAGCTACTGAAGCCGCGTTTCTTAATGCGCTTTTAGTAACAAGCAAAGGATCTATAATTCCGGCTTTTACCATATCCACCGTATTTCCTGTAACCACATCTAATCCCATACCTTCTTCAAGCTTACTAAGCTTTTCTATACCTGCATTTTTTAATATTAACTCATGAGGTTTTCTTATAGCTTGGTATAAAACTTCTTCACCTATACAAGTTGGTTTTAAATTAAAACTAGCATTTAACAAAGCTATACCACCTCCTGGTACTATACCTTCTTTAATCGCGGCTTTTGTAGCGCAAATAGCATCTTCAACTCTATCTTTCTTTTCTTTTAGTTCTATTTCTGAACTAGCACCTACTTTTATAGTAGCTACTTTAGCTTTTAATCTAGCTAATTGAGTTTCTATTTTAATTATTAATCTAGAATTTTTAGTAGATTTTATTTGTTCTTCAAGATTATTTATTTTATCTACTAATTCTTTATTATCTTTTAAATCAACCTTAAGAAGAGTATCATATTTACTTGTGATACTTTTTAAACATTCACCTAGTAATTCAGGCTGTATTATATCCATATCATCTCCTAAATCTTCGTTTATTAAAGTAGCACCTGTCATTAAACAAATATCTTCTAGTATTTCTTTTTTGCTAACACCATAAGGGGGAGCGTCTACTACGTTTACTTTTATGTTTCCTTTAACCTTGTTCATTGCCAAGGCGCTAGTTACTTTTTGATCAACGTCACCAATTATAAGCAAACTTTTATTTTGTTTTATAACATACTCTAAAACTGGTTGTATTTTTCTAATATTCTCTACGTTTGATTCTAAAACTAAAACAAGAGGATTGTTAAGTTCACACACTTCTTTGTCTTTTTCAGTTATGAAATTAGAATTTGTTATACCCTTTTGATGTTGAAGCCCTTCTATTATTTCAAAATAAGTTTTATCTTCATCTGTTACTTCCATAGTAACAATACCTGTTTCATCAACTTCTTTAAAAGCATCTCCTATTATATTTCCTAAGTTATGATCGTTATTAGCAGATATAATAGATACTTGATTTATTTTTTCTCCAGATATTTTTTTACTATTTTTGCTTATATAATCTAATACTTTTTCAACACCGGAATTTATTCCGTCTTTTATGTTTCTAATGTTGTCTATGAGAGAGTGCTCTTGAGCACTTTCTATTATAGAGTGAGCTAATATAGTTGCTGTTGTAGTACCATCTCCAGCTTCTTTAACTGTTCTTTGTGCTGCATCTTTTATTAACGTAGCACCAATATTTTCTATAGGGTTTCTTAGTATTATAGAATTAGCAACTGTTACACCATCTTTAGTTATTTGAGGTTTACCATTGCTATCTTCTATTATAACACATTTTCCACTTGCCCCTAACGTTGAGCCTACTGCATTAGTAAGTTTTTCAACGCCAGTTAAGACTTGGCTTCTGGCAGTATCACCAAAAGTCAAGTCTTTTACTAACTTTATTTCTTCCATTGTATTTAATTAAATTTTATTTGTTTTGAATATTACTCGAAGGTTTTAACTACTTTCGGTCCTTTGGTAAACTCTAGCTTTTTAGCATAATGTTCAATAGAAGCATCTATTGCTTGTTCTGCTCCAGCTATTGTTTCTCTTCTGGTAACATCGATCCATTCATCTGAGTCGATAGATTTATATTCGGTTTGTAAAAATCCATTTGGTAATTGAACTATTCTCCAGTTTTTCTTCTGTGAGATATGTTTCCAGTACTTAATGGTTTCTTCATTTGGTTGTGGTGCACTATTCCACGTATTAGTGCGGGTATATAAAAACGTCATTGTATTTGGTTTTAAGTTAAACGTTGGTTATTTATATTATCACTTGATAATTCGGTTATTTAATTTTTTATCTGCAATTTCTAGATCTATAAACCACACCAACAACATTAATTTTTATATAGTTGCCATTAGCACCAGCACCTGCAAATTTATAACTTGCAACTGCTAAACCATTAGACCCACTACTGTCACTATAAACATTATCTCCTGCAGCTGGATAAGTGCCAGATCCATCATGATATGCTGTATCTTCCATATCCTCTAAGGAACAGGCAATATTGGGGCCTGTTTGACCAGAAGCATTATAAGTAAAAGAAGTTAGCGTAACAGCTGATTGTCCATAAAAATCATTAGCTAGTTCTATATTGCTAGTTACTGTTGGTGTTGGTAATGTAGAGCCAAATGTATACAAAGACAAATTAGAAGTCCCTGCTTCAAATTCATTAGCTATATCACTCATTGATAACGGGCCTGAGGTTGGTAATGCCATTATATTAATCTTTTTAAACCATCAACTTGTTTTGATAAGTCTTTTATAGCTTCTATTAGTAATGGTACAATTTTTTCATATTTAACAGCTTTGTAACCGCTATCTCTAGTAGTAACTACATCTGGTAATATTTTTTCTATTTCTTGAGCTATAACACCTATGTCATGTCCACTATTACCATGAACCTCTTCTTTTTCTATCCAGTCAAACTCTATACCTTGTATGCTATTTACTTTGTCTAAAGCCTTGTCAATAGTTTTGATATTGTCTTTTAATCTAATATCAGATGTAGAAAAAGCTACAACATCATTAGCTGCATCTATTCTACCTGCAGTAGTTGAATTAACGATACCACCAACAGCTATAGAGTCTGAAATTAGAAGTTTTTCCATCGTTGTACCTTCAGGAACAAAATTTAGTTGTTCCAAGACTTGTCCACCACCTGTAGAAGCTGTACCGGTAAGTACTGTACTAGTAGCATCATAGCCTATTAATTTATCTTGAAACATACTTAAAGGCATACTACTTCCACTCACATTTTTGTAGACTTCAACAAAAGCTTTACTTGCTTCTGAATCCCAAGTAATCCTAGCTGCAGTGAGGTAAGCATTAGTACCGTACTGTTCTAATTTCAAAGTGTTTGCACCTGCTGGGTTTCCGAATGTCTTATAAGCCTTAATAACGTATGTAACTGGGCCGAAGCTACCTCCTGTTGTAGATAAACAAATAACACTACCTCCTCTAGAAGATCCAGTCCATTCCATTGCTCTATACCAACCCGTAGATGATCCTACAGTTAGTGTGCCTATATATAGACTATTAATACCTTCCGCTTGTAATAGCCCGTTTATTTGAAGCTTACTAGTAGGACTAGTGGTTCCAATACCAATGTTGCCATTATAAAGCATAGTAATGTTTTGTCCAACAGACTGGTTTGTTACAGAGAAAATACCCGAATCACCTTTTATAGTTATATCACTATGTGTGCTGTCTTGAAGTATTAGCTGTGGATTGCTAGCACCTGTAGACATTATTGTGCCATTAACAGTAAGTTTTTGACTTGGCACAGTAGTTCCGACACCTACGTTGCCTGAATTAGTTATACGCATTCTTTCTGTTGATGTTGGGTATGATGTAGTTGATACACCAAAAACTATAGCATTGTAAGCGTGTAGATCTAAGTTGTTATCATCCCTTGCAATTGCAACAGCTGCATTAGTAAAATTAATAGGGTAAGAATCATTACCCGTTCCATTGCCGGATAACCTAAAGTTGCCATTAACTTCTAATTTATCAACTGGATCAGTCGTTCCAATCCCGACGTTACCTGTAGTTTGGTCAATAACCATTCTATATGTGGCACTACTATCGTCGTATACTACAAAAGACCCAAACACATCTGAACCGATTGTAGTATTATTACTAGATGAATTTAAAGCTAAATAACTTCCACTGCCTGTTGTTTGCACTGTTAACAGTCTATTAGGAGCAGTTGTTCCAATACCTACATTGCCACCACTTGTTATTCTAAATAGCTCACTAGCATTGTACCCATAAGCTACAGCTCCTAAAGTAGGTCTATAAAAACCTCCTGTTGCTGAAGGAGCGCTAGCTGTATTAGCTCTGAACCAAAAAGAATTTCCTCTAACGTCTCCATTTAAATCTAGTTTATATCCAGGACTAGTTGTTCCAATACCCACGTTACCACCATAAGGATTTAATGATAACACTCCTGTTGTACCATTTGATCTTGCAGACTGAATAGCTATCGCATCGTTTGATGTGTTAGCATAACCAATATATGAACCATATTCATTTGAATGATTAACTACAAAACGAGATGTTGCGTTTGTTATAAAAGCACTAGCATTTGCTGGAGTTGTTGCGCTTCCGCCTTTAACGTGTAAAACAGAACCAGGAGCAGTCGTTCCGATCCCGACGTTGCCAGCACTTGTTATACGCATTCTTTCAGATGGTGCTGAATCAGAGCTAGAACCATTTGTACTAAAGGTTAGATGCGTTTGATACGAACCGTTACCATTTTCTAAACCTTCTATAGAAGCATGTACATTACTACCTGCATTTAGTGGTCTAAAACCTATACCGGCTTGGCCGCTTACAGATCCTGATGCACCGCCACCATTAAGTTGCAAGTACTTCTTTGAAGAGCTTGTGCCATTTAACTTAACTAGTATTTCATCTAAAAAACTTACTGCCATTTAATTTAATTTAATTTTATTTTAGCACTGAGTTATTACACATCTTATATTTGCTGAAGCAGCTGTTGTAACAGTAACTTGGCTTGTACTATTTCTATCTACAGAAGCATATACTGTTTCTTTTGTGCTATTATCAAACACTTGAACTACAACATCATAAGTTCCCAAGTTGTGAGTAAAGACGTGTGATGTTCCAGAAGAGCTTGTGCCTGCAAAAGTACCTACGCCAAGTTGAGTTTTTAATTCTGATACGCTAATCTTCATGTTCTCATCCATCATCGAGCCATTATTAGAAGCGTATATCATGAAATAATCACTACTATGCTCAGGCTCTGCACTAGCATAAGTACTTAAACCTTCAATATCAACACCAACTGAAGCAGTTCCACTTGAATATTGTATGTCTATACCGTATAAATCAGGTGTACTAGCTTCATTTACGTTTCCTAAACCAACAGTTGTTAATGTAGCTAAATCAGTATCAGATTGTATTACTGCAAAATCAGATTCTTGTGCATTTCCTATAGCGGCTGCTGTTTGAGCTAGGACTGAATCACCTACCGTTAAAGGAGTAGCTGTATTACCAAAGAAATTACCAGCAGTAGTTACTATGTAGTAATCACCAACTGCTACAACTGTGTTTGTATATAAATCTGTACCAGCTACAGCGGTTGTACCAGTATTAGCGTTGAATCCACCTTTTACAGTAAAACCTCCTACAACAGCACTATCTACATAAGCTTTATTAGCAGCATCTGTAGAAGCGGTAACTGTATCTACACCTTGGATACGGCCTGTTCCAGTTAAACTTATATCACCACCACCTACTGTTAAGTCTCCAGGTATTGTAACATTGTTTCTAAGACTAAATTCTATATTACCACTAGCATCTCTTGCTATTTGAACTGAACTTGCGTTAGCTTCTTCCAGTGTAACAGAAGTGTCTGTTCCAGTAGAAGCATCTAGTAATATTTCAACTATTCCTTGACTAGAGCTAGAAGTTCCTAAACTATAAGTATCACCACTAGTTCCACTAGCTGCAGATGTTATTCTTCCTTGTGCATCAACAGTTATGTTTGCAGTTGTGTAAGATCCAGCTGTAACTGCTGTATTGTCAAGAGCTATACTTACACCAGCATCATATGCTCCAGCATTAATAGTAGTTGAAATGCCAGTTCCGCCTAGCCATACAACTTCCGTACCATTTGAAATGGTTTCATTGGTTCCTGAATCAGCGGCAAGAGTCCAGCTTGTCATGCCGGTATCTGTTGTTAAGCTTATCCATCCTGAAGAGCTAAAAGGACTAGTTCCGTCGTAGTATTTTAATGTACCAGTAGTACTATTAAATATTATGTCTCCTCCATTTGCTGAGCTAGGGTCCGATGTTACATTTTCTATTCTGGCACCTAATATTTGGTTCTGATTAAGCTGAATGTTGTCTAAAAAATTTATTGCCATTTTGTTTAGTTTAAATAAGCTTTACCTGAAAAAGCTGCGCTAAATGTTATTGTTAATGAGTTTGTATTTAAGTAGTTCACATCACCTATCATTATTTGATTAGAGTCACTAACTACTGTAACTGAGCAAAACTTGTCTAAATTATGGGTTATAGACCAAGTTGTACTTGGTATACTTTGTGTAAATATAAAGTTAGCGTCCGTTGGTATATTTACAATTTCAAAATCTACTTGATTAGGTACTGTTTGAGAAATATCTATATATTGTGATTTTCCTTTTAACTTTATATTGTTAACTACGCCATCACTGTCTTTTAATTGTAAATCTACTTCACCACCTTGCGCTACTGATCCAGAATCAACAGCCGTTAATGTATAAGTAGTATTAACTAGCGTTTTTAAGTCTGTTAACAAGACTTGTTTAGTTCTTTTTTTATCTGCCATATCGGAGATGATCATAGTATCACCTCCGCTTGGCTTAAGTTTAATTGGATATGAATAAATAACAGCCATCAGCTACTATTTTTTCTTTTTTCCTCCTTTAATAAAACTTGGATGTCCCATCATAGACAAACCTTTATTAGCAGGTTTACCATTTCCTTTTCCATAAACAGGCTTAGATGATTGTCCATACTGTATTTTACCCATCATAGAAGGACCTTTCATTCCTGTTCTAGAAAAACCACCTTTTGGTTTAGAATCTTTGTCTGATCTAGCATTTTCAAGATAGTGTAGTCTAGCGTCACCAGAAAGATCCTTATTATAAGCTTCTTTCATGTCAAACTTTTCTTCTTTTTTCTTGTTATACATTGCCACAGCTTCAGAATCAGTTGCTTTAGAACCTTTTTCTTTGTCTATATTAGATGTTTCTTTCTTAGATATTTTTTCAGCATCAGTATCCATGTAATTTGCTGGTGCGTCATACATTGCCATACCATCATCATACATTGTTGGACTATCGTTCATAGCTCCTGCGACTGCTGCACCTGCAGCTTTAGCAGCTTTTTTAGCTTTCTTAACTCCTGATTTAACTTTTCCAGCTGTTTCTTTAACTTTTTTAGCAGCTTTTGCTACTGGTGTTTTTGAAGCTGCTTTTTTAACTGCTCCTGCGGCTTTTTTAACCCCATCTTTTACTTTACCTTTTATTGTTTCTCTTCGAGCTTGTCTTTTTTCTTTTCCTGCTGCAGCTTTATCTCTCAATTCCCCTGCTTTTGCTCTTTTCTTATCAGCTTTTTCAGTTTTCATGTCTGCTTTAGCAGATTTAACATCAGCTTTAGCTCTTAGCTTTGCTGCTTTTCCTGTTTTACCTTTTGCTTCAGCTTTATCAGCTCTTCTATTTTTTCTATCTGCACGCTTTTCTTTTCGTGCTGCTTTTTTATCAAGCCTATCAGCTTTCTTGTCTTTTCTTTTAGCACGAGATTTCTTGCTAACTGCTTTAGCTACTGCTGCGGCAGCAACTATTGCTGGTCCATCATTGTCCATAATACTTATTTTTTTTTATGTAGTTTGTTTTTTAATCCTATTTTTTGCATGCATCTCTACATATAGGGTATATTATAGTTATTTACATGTAATTTCAGATATTTACATGCTTACATGGTGACAAATGCCCCTTATTAGTAGCTTTAAGAGGCTAATGTCACCCCTTGTTTTAATTTTATATTAGAAATAGCGGGCTAGGGTATAGCGCCCCCACAATAAAATTTTGCGTATAAATAAAAATGAAATATATTACACCGGGTTCCCCGTGTTTCTCAGTATTATATTGTATATACTTTGATTATCGCGATACGATGTTGTGTTTATATAATAACTATTAATTACAAACTAAATACGGATTTGATTGGATAACTAAATGAATCAAATAAATAATAACAATAATAACTATGAAAACTTTAACTAACAATATCGAACTAACAATACTAAAAATATCACTCATATCATTTATATCTACAATAGTATATATGATAGCTGAATACGGAGTAATTACTTACATATCTTTTAATGGAATTTAATAATAATGTAAATCACAGTGAGAACATGTGTAGTACTCTACTAGCTTTTTAAACTAATAAACTAAACTACACTCTTACAAACTAAAAACGAACTAAACTGGATAACTAAATATAAATAAATAAATAAATATAAACTATGAATAAACTAACAACAAAAAGATTTGTAATCAGAAAGTCTTTACTCGGTACAAATACTGTAATCACTTTCACTAACAATAAAGATATAACTTTTACTTATGATCATGATGAAATTTACTCAACATATCAACAAAAGTTTGAAGAAATGCAATGTTTCCAAAACTACAAAAGTTATACAAATAGTAATACTGTTCCAAAATTCTGTAGAGAATTAAGTACTCAGTCTTAAAACTAAAAGTCGATGTTGATAGTAATACTTTAACGACTCTAAATAACACGAACATATTACTCAGCACAAACTAATAAATTAAATAACTATGTATAATATAAATAATCCTTCAAACTGGTTATGGTCAAAAGCTTTCGCAGAAGTCGAAAAGTCAGTTAATGAAACAGAAATGTATCAACAACTATCCATGATAATTACTAACAATGAAAATACTCTATGGAAAGATCTAAGTGAAGATCAAAAAGAAGAGTGCTATCACTTAATAGATCAAGTAATATGACAACTATAGAAAAAATAGCTCTTGAAGAATTTGATATGGAATACTATCAACTTGGTGAGAACGAGAAACAATGGTGCCATGATGAAATGGTGAATAATAATAAATACCTAAAATAAATAATATGATAGATAACTATGAATTTGAAATATACTATGGTGACATTGAAGAACCACTATATTTAACTAACGATAAAAACTATATTTGCGATGAGATGAGAGATTTCATGGAAGAACTAGGAATAGTAATGGAAGAAGTAATATATAAAGTACAAGCAATTACAAATTAAATACGAACAATAAAGGATAATACAATATGAAATATATAAACACAGACAACTTAACAGCAATCAATTATGGTGATGGTAGTATCAAACTCATGATCTACAATAAACATAAATCTCCTTATGGTTACTCACCTCGCGACTTAGTTGTCTCACTGTTCGGTATATCAATAAAAGAATTTACGTACAACTATGTACAGTCGGAAGTAGATAAAGTCTATTCTACTTTCAACTATGATGAAATAGACGAATTACTAACTAAATTAAACAACAATGATTAAAGCAATTAAAATAATAGCGATCAAAGCGGTCGAAGAAAAAATGTTAAAAATATATGCTACTATTATGACTACTGTATTCTTAGCGATATGGATACCAACAATGGCAATAGTATTAAAAAATATATTCATGCAAGTAATATTACCAATATTTAAATAATATGAAACTAACTAACGAAGAAAAAGAAGAGATTACTTGGAGAGTAACCGACTCACTATACGAAAAA
>Ga0209535_1003209_pt1 | contig 10469 bp, 15 predicted proteins | sample LinPmetageLP28_FD_184041 | JGI IMG/M metagenome (GOLD analysis project Ga0209535, IMG submission 184041) | Marine viral communities from the Pacific Ocean - LP-28 (SPAdes) (version 2) | ecosystem: Environmental > Aquatic > Marine > Oceanic | place: Pacific Ocean | collected 2009-08-22
TGCCTCATCTTTGGCTGTGATGCCGTAGATGCCACACATTATTCTGGAGTAGGAACTGTCAACGGTTTTCCGTCAAGGTCCTTAGGAATAACCAGTGGATTGTTTTCGACTGGGAAGTCTCTCAAACAAACACAGTCTCTAGTGTCTGCACAATTGGCAAGAAAAATTGCAGTAAAAATTAGTAAAAGTATCTTCATTAGTATTTGTTATTTTTTATAAGTTCAAGGACACGTGGTTTAAGATGTTGCCATGCAAGTCCTTGTTCAATCTCCGCTTTGCTCCACATCGCATAGCCTAAATTATTTAACCATTGTGTGCGATCAGGCATGTCCGGATTGTTGATGTTGTCAAAAGAATGATTGGCAACGTCCCAACTCAATGCTTTGTCGTCTGTGTTGTAAACTGGCACACCATAAACAGCGGCATCAACACCTGCTGTTGAATTGTGTGTTACCATTGCCCATGCGTTGTCTAAATCTTCTTGAAAACTCATTTTGTAATTGTCTTTCTGTGTAGACTTGCCAGGCACTTCGTTGCCTGCCATTTTTGATCTAACCCAGATGTCTTTGTGTTTTGCTTGTATCTGAGGTACAATGTTCATGTGATTTGGATGTGGTCTAATTTTTATTTCTCTGTCTGTGTGTTTTCTTATTTCAGTGATTACTCTACTTGCCCACTCAACGGGATCCATGCCGTCCATGCTCCAATTGTCCTTTGGTTGTGTGCAAATTAAAATATGTTTCCCATCAGTGCGCCATGGTTTTACATCGATGTTGAAGACTTTTTGTATTTTTTCGAATCTATCTGCAGGAGAATTTTCGTTATTAAAATCTCCGTTACGCATTGGTGAGTTGATGCCACATCTAAAGTGAGCATTGTCTCTGTGTCCTATGTTTCCAAATGCATTAAACACACCACCATCAAAATTGATTGTTACTCCGCCCATGCGTTCTTGAAATTTTCTTACTAACCGACGTCTACCTTTGGTGTGACCAGTTTGAGTGTCTCCACCATAACCGAATATCACACTGACTGGAGTGGATGCGTCCATTTCTCCATCTACTATTTGAGGATTCACTGCTTGGGTTATCACAGTTGCCTTGTCGCCTTTGGATTCGATGCCTTGTTTCCAACTGTGTAATAGGTCGTAGGAAATACCACTCTTGCGATCTTTTACTGTGCGTTGAAATATTTCTACATGAACGTTCATTATATGCTACTATATATTACAATGTCCACTCCTGAGTTTTTATTACCTGATGTTGATCGTAGCAAACGAAAAGCAGTTACCACAGCATTCACTAACATGGCAAGAGCATTTGGCAAGGAACCGTGGCCATACGAAAAATATGTGAAAGATGGCATACCAAACCATGCTGTGATATGGGGCATACTGCGTGGATCTGATTTGATGTACCGTGAGGCACAAGCCAAAGGTAAAACATTTTACTATGTTGATCACGCTTACATTGACAGTGGACATGACAGGATAAACAAACGAAACAAAGCAGTAGGCAAACAAGAAGTTACATGGTATAGAATTATAAAAAACGATCATCAAATAAAACATTGGGGGATGAACAAAACGCAAGTAGATGCTAGTGATAGATTAGAAAAGTATTTTGATATAGAATTGCAACCAACTAGAACACATGGTGACACTGTGTTGATACTTCCGCCTACCAACGCAATTAAAACTTTTTTCAAATGCACGGACTGGACAGAAAAGATGTTAGAAAAGTATGCTGGTGAAAAATGTGTGGTGCGTGAGAAACCATATAATCCACCTATGCAAATCACAGCAAAAGGGTATATGGACAAGATAGATAAACCAACCAACAACGATGATGGGCCTATGTCTACCATATTGGACAAGACAAAAAAGTTAGTAACATATAATTCAAATAGTTTAGTAAGTGCAATCGTAGACGGTATCGATGTTGAAGCCACTGATAATTCTTGTTGGGCAATTTACGAAGGCAACCGCATGTTATGGCTTAAATACCTCGTACACTGCCAATACAACTCACATGAAAACGACAGTGGAGAGTGGTTTGATTGTTGCAATTTTTGGCAGTAGACTGTAAAATTATATTATGACGATAGCAGTAATAACAACGTTTCCTGAAAAAAGTTATAAAGTTTATGGCGAGAGAATGATCGATAGTTTTGTCGCCCACTGGCCTCGTAATATTATCCTCCATGTATATTACGAAGGATCGTGCCCTCCCGATAAGGGCGATAGGGTCAAGTATGTTGACTTGCACCAAGCATCACCTGACCTTGTCGCTTTCAAAAACAAGTACAAAAATGATCCTGTGGCCAACGGAGAAACGAATGGAATACCAGGTGGCGTAAGACGTTTACCAGAAGCAGGCAAGAATGACAAAGGCAAAGGATCTTTCCTTTGGGACAGTGTGAGATTTTCACACAAAACATTCTGTGTTGATCATGCATTGAAAACAATTGATGCAGATATGGTGTTGTGGCTTGACGCTGACACTTACACATTTGCAGATGTACCAGAGAGTTTTGTGAGAAGCACACTGCCAGAAGACAAGATGACTTGTTACCTCGGCAGAGGTGGAATGTACCCGGAATGTGGATGGGTAGGTTACAACAAGAAACACCCAAAGTTAATGGATTTTATAAATGCATGGACTGACTTGTATACCAAAGACACAATATTCAATGAACTTGAATGGCATGATTCTTACTTGTATTGGCAAATACTGCAAAGGGTGGCACCCAATGATGGACACGACATTGGTGTTGGATCAGGACATGACGGACAACATATCTTCGTCAACAGTGATCTTGGACAATACATCGATCACATGAAAGGCAAACGTAAAATTAAAGGTAGCAGTGCTAAATCAGATCTCAGAAAACCTAGAGCAGAAGCATACTGGCAAAACATACACAAACAAGAATTCCTACAAAAATTAGATGAACAAACAAAACAAGAAATTATTTCAAAAGTAGAAAAGGGCACACAAGGAAATTAAACCATGTTATGCACGCCACTGCATAATTACCCATGAAACTGCAATGATCATCTCGCGTAGACATAAAATGATTTTCATTAAGACAGCGAAAACTGGTGGAAGTACATTAGAAAACATACTAGGCAAGCATTTGTCAAATAAAAAAGACATCGCTAGTGGATCTGCATATAAAGATAGTTTTGATCCGAAGGTTCCTCGTACATTGAAAAAAAATTGGAGAGAACTACGTTACCCGGATAACCTAGGCGGTGATTCACACGTGCCTGCGTCATTCATTTACGACAAGTGGTTTGACGGAAAAAGACCCAAAGACTATTTTGTTTTCACCATCGAAAGAAATAGTTACGAAAAGGCTGTGAGCCACTGGTGGTGGCATACCCATTCAAAAAGATTAGTGAAACATTTGCACCCTTCCGAAGTTTCCTTCAAAGATCATCTGACCAGATTGCTTAACACTCAGCACAAACAACATCTCAGTTGTTGGCATCGCTACACAAAAGACGACAGAATCGACGTTGATCGTGTATACCAATATGATCAATGGGAGGAAATGTGGCGGGACCTGTCGACAAGATTAAAGGTTGGAGAGATAGATATGGAAAAGACAAGGAATATCAGACTGAAAAACAGCCATAAACCGTTTGATCATTACAGAGAGGCCTATAGTGACAACGGACAGGAAATAGAATTGGTATACCAATTGTGCAAAAAAGAAATAAAATATTTCAAGTACAAATTTTAGTATGAAGGCTTCAGATATTGAAAAGTTGTATCCATTGGTGCCCAGCACATGGCACAAGTGTCAACAGTATTCAGTCGCACCGAAAGTTATGGAAACAATCAAAGTGGCATGGTGTTTTGGCATAGGCAAAGATGCAAAGCACGAAGGTTGGATACGGTATTATAATCCTGACCTCGAAGTGATCTGTTTTGATCCTATAGATTATAGTGCAAACGTTGTGGCTGAGGAAAATGTAAAAGTTGCCAGAAGAGACAACGATCCAATGGTTCGTTTGTATAATTCTGTATTTCCAAAAAGTTCGATTGGCAAACCGATGTTAACACACAGCGAGTACGCATACCATCCAAGTGGACTACCGCAAGAGTTTTTTATCAGGCAAGGCAATCATAGCAATCATTCACATAGTTTTCAAAATATTACTAAAACTCATGGTTTTGATGAATATGTTAATTTAGATTGTGTTATGGTGGAAACAAGGAATATCAAAGGCTTGTTATCCACATTTAACACACCTGACTATATCAAAATAGATATAGAAGGATGTTGGTTTGACTTTTGCCAAGAAATTTTTTATAATAAACTTGATGTAAAACAAGTTGTAGGAAAGTTTGACATGATAGAAGACATTGACTCGACCATTGAAAGATTAAATATCACTATAGACATGTTCAAGGAGAACGGATTCGAGGTGTTTATCAATAGAAAGTTATCCACCGAAAAAGAGAATAATCACGTAGGTACAGATTCGGATTTAATTGAACTGGCATTTGTAAAGAAGGAGTATGTGTGACGAAGATGCAATTATATTGTCCGCCCAACAAACAATCCAAAGCATACATTGTTTTGGATGCGGCTCGCAAGGGTTGGCCTGACACAATAGATATCACAAACTATGCCCGAGGGGACGGCCCGGCAATGTTCTGGGGATTCGTTGGAGAAAACTTTAACCTAATGAAAGACTTAGAACGTCGACAGAAAGATTTCTATTTTGCCGACATGCCATATTTTGGTAGATGGAATGGTGATAATAATGCCACACACTACTGGCGTATCACAAAGAATGAACTTCATCCGAGCAAACACTATCACAGGACATCTAACAGATTCGAATTGTTTGGCAAAAATATTGATCCATGGAAGAACGATGGTGGACATATTCTTGTGTGTAACAGTTCACCAACCATGAATCGTTGGTATGGACACACAGATTGGGTTCAAGACACAGTTGCAAAATTACAACAACACACAGATAGGAAAATAGTTGTGCGTGAAAAACCACGTGCCAAAGGCACCAGTGGACCTCGTGCAGTAGAATTAGGAGGCCTCAAAACTTTTGAAGAAGACGCCAAAGGTGCATGGGCAGTTGTAACATCTATCAGTATGTGTGCCATTGATGCAGTTTGCATGGGAATACCTGTGTTTACTTCACCATATTCAGCAGTCAGACAGTTAGGATTACAAGACCTTGCTAAGATAGAGGAACCAATTCGTCCATCAAGAGAGCCGATACTGTACAGTTTGGCTTACAATCAATTCACACCATATGAGATTGCAAATGGTTTCGCAAAAGAAATACTAGAGCAACACAAATAATGACACTTACTAACGCAGGCATCTATCTATGGTTGATACTTTTTGACATAGGTGAGAACATACGTGACACTTTCGAACTAGAACGCACATGGTTTGACTTTGATACTGTTGAAGAGTGTGTGACCTATGCCGACGAAAGTTTGTACATATGGAATGCCATGATGGACAATCCAGGTAAGGACTGGGTCTTTGCATTGTGTCTAGATCCAGAGACAGCCAATCGAACTTACATCTTGCCAACTTATCCTAAAACTGAAGGCAATCCAACAGGTGAAACACCACTTGAACAACAAGAGGTTATATCATCATTTGAATGGGGGATGGAAAATACTGTGTTACCAGAAGTTACAGGATTGGATACTATTCCTGCGAAAAAATTTATTTGGAAAAGTTGGAACTAATTTTTAATTTCGTTCACACGCCACATACGTCCATAGCCTCTGTCTTTAAACTCGCCTATGATGTTTACGCTACGTCTATATTGTGTAGGTCTTTCACGCAACGAAACTGAATGTATTGCCTGTTGCGTATTGCAGAACATGGCAAAAGTATTCCGTTTGTAAGGTACTGTCTTAACTACTCCGCCATCATTTGATTCTGATACTTGTCTACCTAATGTTTTGTTAACCTGTTGCACTGTGCCTTGATTCTTGTGTATTTGAAATTCACCACCTGTGCCACTGTCATCTGGATGTGGCATATACAATAATCCAGCATATATCTCTATAGGATTATCCAAGTGTGGTGTACGTGATGTACGTTCTGTTATGGGTTTGTGCATGACCAATTGGCAGTCTGTGTGTATGTTATGTTTGGGTTCTGTCCAGCCTCTTGCGGCTACTTCTTCTGTGGTAAATTCATGTTTTAATTGTTCTGGAATGTATGGCTCAAACAGTTTGAAACACTGGTTTACATACTCAGCACTAGTGTGATAAGCACAAAAATCACGCCATATTTCCGGTTTAAACGCCTCTTGTAGCAGTTTATCTGCCTTCCACCTATAACATATACCCCCGTCGAATGGTTCGGTGTTTAAAACGGCGTTTTCAGGAAATGTGCGTTCTAGTTCTTCGTATACGTCCCATGGTAGGGCGTCTTCTATAATGATATGTGGGTATGGATCTGTGTGTACAGTAGCACCTTTTTGGAGCACATTTAGGTTCATACTATGCCAACCTTGCGAAACATCTCGTCTCTTGTGTCTAGCCACTCTTTGGCATATTCACAATTTTGCTTGTCTTTGAACCATGGGCCACCTTCGGTGTAATGCAGTGCTTTGGGTCTGCCATCATCTGGCTCAGAATACCAATCAGTGAGATAATTCCAATGGTGTGGTATTTCGCCTATCTCTGAATCTTCTAACCACATGAATCTATGATGCCACATGCCGTCTTCTGTGTTCAAGTTTTGTAAACTTAATCTCATGTTCATTGGATGTCCGCAGTTCCATAACACAGCAGATGACCAATTTTTTCTTGGATACACTGTTTGTTCCTGTCCGTCCATCTTCACAGTTGACTTGGGAGTGTAATCATGTTTGACTACCTGCACAGCATACTCTTTATTTCCCATATCAAATACCTCGCGAGGGTCTGACATAAACAAAAAGTCACAGTCTACAAACATTGCCCATCCTTTGTAGTCCATTAGGTATGGAATAAAGAATCTTGAAAATGTAAATTCAGTGGATGCCTTTGCATCAACGTCTCTAGTATAAATGCCTAGTTCACGCATGGTGCTCAGTTTGAGTGGGATAACTTCTATGTCGGGGTTGTGTTTGTGAATACTATACTTGCAAACCTCGTATGCTAAATTTTCTCTGGTGTCGTAACCTACATATATTCTCATTGCTTTTTAATTATTGCTGGTTATATCTTGCATGAAAGTTTTTGCACCCAGTTGTTTCAACATTGTGTCTGGATCTGACACTTCGTAAGGATCAGAATCTGAACTGAAATCATTCTTGCCAGGTTCTTGATTGAAGTGGGTGACCACTCCGTTGTCCACTATCATAGAATATCTCCATGATCTCATGCCAAAATTTTGCTTTGGTTTATCGACTAACATGCCGATTGCCCTTGTAAAGTTTCCTGCGCCATCAGGAATCATTTTAATTTTTTCTACGTCTAGTGAATCTGCCCACGCATTCATTACAAATGCATCATTTACAGATATACAATACACGTCATCTACATATTTTGTTAATTCTTCATGTGCACCTTCGTATGCTGGTAATTGGTATTCGGAACAAGTAGGTGTAAATGCTCCAGGTAATGAGAACACAGCAACTTTTTTTCCTTCGAATATGTCGTCCGTGTGCATGTCTGCCCAACCATATTCTCCTTCTTCATTTTGTACCCTTACTCTAAAATTTACAGTTGGTACTTGTATGCCTTCTTTCATTTTACTTTCTCCTTCAACTTATATATGGTGCTCCCGGAGAGAATCGAACTCCCAACTAAGGTTTACAAAACCCTTGTTATACCGTTTAACTACAAGAGCCTACATCCACCAATTCTCACATGGGAATACTACCCAAAGTGGTTTGATTGCTTTATCTATTGTAACACCATGATAATCCACTGTAAAGACTTTGTTATTATTTTGCACCAAAGCACAGGTTTTAATTATGGCATCAGGGTATGCTTTGCTGATGTCCTCCACTATCTTGGCGAATGTGTCACCTTCGTCACAGATGTCATCTGTGATTAGGATTCTTTTTTTGCCATTTTTTATCTTCCAATGTGATGGTAACTTCCAATCTGATTCCCAATTAGGATGGTCACGCAATGATCCTTTGAACGGTATGAAAGGTGTGTCATAATAATGGCTGTACATCACTCCAATCGGTAGTCCGCCTCGACTCACTCCAATTATAACGTCAGGTAAAAATCCATCTCTTGTCATTTGACGTATGATGTCACTTTGTAATTGCATTTGATCTTCGTGTGTGATTATGTATTTTTCAGTCATTATTTCCTTCCCACCAATTTTCGTATTCAAATATTGGAGTGTTAGTATCGTCAATATCTATTCCATGATAGTCACATGTGAATACTCTATTTTGGTCAGTGTCCTGTGTTAAAGAACATGTTTTGATGTTAGCAGTAGTAAACTGTTTACTAATGTAACTGGTTACTAGTCTTAATGTTTTGCCTTCGACACAAATGTTTTCGGTTACTAAAACATTTTTATTATCTAACTTCCAATCAGGATCTAATCTCATAGGGTTGTTGTAAGGTAATTTGCCAAACTTTTCTTTGAAATGTTCAAAATCTTTTATTTTTTTGGGTTCGTATGCAATCATTTCTATGTCATAATAGTATGCTAACATCAATCCTAAATACAATCCACCTCTTGAAATACCTACAATTACATCTGGATAAAATTTATCCTCATCCATCTTGTGTATGAAATCTTTAGCAATTTGGTTTATTTTGATTGTATCGATTATGATTTGTTTTCTCATTTTACGTCTGCGTCTTCCATACCTGCCACTCGCAGTTTTGTGATGTTTGTTATTTGCCACTGCTTTTGATCAAGTCCTTTTAATATGCCTAACCATTTGTTGCGTAGCAATGCCCATTCGTTTACTATTGCTTCAAAGTCACAAACCTCATCTTCGCCATCTACGTATTTTTCTACATCTCTAGAGGACAATGCTCGTTGGTAATTTTCTAAATAAATTTTATAGTGTTTAGTACGCAATCTGCGTAATTCTCTGTTAAGATGATTAAGTACTGCTTCTATCTCTTGCAGTTGTCCAAAACGTTGTTCGACAATGCCAGGCAATGTTGATGCCGCTTTTTCAAGTCTGCCGTAAAGGGCAACTTCACGCCTGGCACTTTCTAGTTCTGTCTCGTAATGATTAATTGCAGGTGGAATGTTTGCAATAGATTTGACTATATCTGAAAACCAGTTTTTACCAATCATCGTCCGGCTCATCTTCATCACCATCAACGTGTTCTTCTAGTACTTCGTCTATGGCAGTTGATAATGGGTCGTCGCCCACTTCTTCTTGGATGTCTTTGAGTGTTTGCTCTTCAACACCTTGTTCGATGAGAAAGTTGACGAACCTGATTGCTACTTCGGGTTTGTCTTTGGGGATCTTCTTTTCGAAAACGTCCCAAAGTTCTGCAAAAACTGTTGCCTCGATTGTGTCCAATTTATTCTCCTTCAGCCTCGTCGACAGTACTTACCTCATCAACGATATTTTCTGCAGGTTCAATATTGCTTATTTCCTTCATAATCATTTCAAGTTTAGGTCCTGTCCATTGTTTACGATAGTCCAAATGCTCCTGGCCATCCTTATCAACATATTTTAAACGATTGCCTTGTTTTGTCAACAGGCCTTTCTTCTCAAATAAGTCAACAAGTCCGCTGTATGGATTCATACCCGTTTCATATGGTATTTTAATCTGCACACCTTCAAATGGTTTTGCATATCTAGTCTTCATAACTTTACATGCCGCTCTGATACCACGTATTTCTGATATCTTATTACCATCTTCATCTTCCTTCAGTTTCAACTTCTTCATTGCAACTACAATAGATGATGCATAGATAAATCCTTGTCCACCCGATATCTTATCGTCTGGGTCAAACATGTCCTGTGATGCATAAGTGTGATTAGTTGCCAGCATTCCTATATTATGTGCACCGATCATGTTGACTGTATTTCTAACAAGTGATGTTAGTGCTTTAGGTTTTCTACCTAAGTCACCTTTCATGTCACCTTTTTGAAACTGATCAACATCAGTTGGTGTCAGCAACATACCCAAACTGTCTACAACAAATAATACTTTTGGTTTGTCTGTTGTCTCTTCTGTGTAATCTGCTTTGTATTGTTTCATAAATGTTGACATAGTTTTTGCAACATCGTCGATCATGCTTAAACTAAGCCTTAATAGTTTGTCCGGGGATGTATCTACATTAAGTGCCTGTAGCCATTTCTCGTCCAGTGCATTTTCTGAATCTATCAATACAACAAATATTCCTTGTTCTTGAGCATGCCTTACCACATTACCTGATGCAATAAATGATTTGCCGGATCCTGATTCACCTGCAAGTACCGTTACTTTTCCAAGTGGGATACCTTTGTAAAAATCACCTGATATCAAATAGTT
>Ga0209535_1003210_pt1 | contig 10469 bp, 25 predicted proteins | sample LinPmetageLP28_FD_184041 | JGI IMG/M metagenome (GOLD analysis project Ga0209535, IMG submission 184041) | Marine viral communities from the Pacific Ocean - LP-28 (SPAdes) (version 2) | ecosystem: Environmental > Aquatic > Marine > Oceanic | place: Pacific Ocean | collected 2009-08-22
AAGTTATGGGTTGCTAACATTAATTCTTTTTTAAATGATGTACACATCGCTTGTGCTATTGCCATATTAAAGTCTCCTTATATATTCAGCCATTTCCTTTTGACCATTTGATCTTAAGATATGAACTATACTACCTCTTTCTTCTTTTCTTGCCAAGAGTAAATAATGGTACATCACTTTTTTGAGATGTTCTCTAAATTGATTGGCTTGTTGCCTTATGTGTGCAGGAGCCTCGTCAGAGATACTAACTATCTTATCAACAGCTAAATCAGCAACTTGTTCATTAGTAAGACCGCCTTTATCTGAGGTCATTACGTTTACACTTCCTACGCTACTTGTTCCTAAATCAAACATTATTTCTCCTCGTATGTTACTCCAGGGATATCTTCTCTCCCCACGATGTTAGGTTTTTCTTGTATAGGTTCAGGTGGCTCTACCTTAGACTTTCGTGTAATCAGCATACTGCCTTGTGTTGCCGTAGAAACCAAAGGGTCATCTAATCTATGATAGCCATATAGTTTTTGGTCGTCCGGAACATTAGTATCTAATAGAGAAGAGTTATGTGCTATCTTAAGCTTTATTTTCTTAGAAGCCGCGATCGCTAACCAAAATTCGCAACAAGCCCTTCCAGATTCAGCAAAGTTTACGTTTTTATAAGTAAAGTCTATACCGTATAAATGCAACTCTGTAACTTCTTGGGCTATTGCGTAGGCTATACTATATGCAACAGTATTGTTTAAATAGGCAAAACCAGTTTTCTTCAGTACCTCTTCTAAAGGGAAAGCAACTACATCAGGACATCTTTCGTCTAGAGTACAAGAAAAAATAGGTACATCTAGCTTTGTCTCCAACCTTTTTTTCATAACATCTGTTTGTTTTCCAGCATAAATTTCATCTAAAAAACGAGAAGGAGGATCCATCATAAATACTTTATCACAATAAATAACAGCCGACATGGCATTTATAGCCCATACTTCGTCAAACTGTTCGCTTCTAATTTTTGCAGTTAGATATTCGCTGTTACTATTGCCCAGACCAACAATAGCTACACTTTTTGATTTTGTCATGTTTGCCTTTGTCTAACGAGACCTTCTCTATAAGCGTCAGAATAATTTCTGCCCTCAGCATAATTCTTTAATCTTGAAAGAGATTCTAAAAATCTACCATTGTATAAATCTAGTATGTCTTTTTCGCCTTTCATAAAGGTATATGCTTCAACTAATGTACCATACAGTAAAGCGTCTGGAGCGTTTGCACTTATCCAAGTTGATCCACTGTCGTCAGTCGTAAGGGAGGCAGGTCTATAATAATAGTGTAACTCAACTGCAAAGTCAGCATTTGGGGTAGGAGCTAATATAAAATTATCTACATCAAACTGTGCGTAGTATGTAGGCGTTCCAGTTACCGTTGGGTCTGGGTGAAACTCTTGTACAAAGTTAACGTCTTTTTGTAAAAGGAATACACTAGAGCCACTATTGGATAGCGACAAAGAGAAAGTAGCCATATAATCAGACGGCTTTTGTAGAAATTTATTTCCACTAGTTGCAGTACCCTCTACATTTTTTCTAAAATAATCAAGGTCTACTGTTTTAAATATTCGTTCTTCTGCGTTCTTAATGAAAAAAGGTATTTCAGCTACAAAAGTGGACTCATCATTTTCAGTCCAGTCTTGTATAGATTGTGTCAAAGTAGTTAATGTGAAACTCATGATGTGCTAACCTCTACTGTTCCTACAGAGGCTGTTATACTAAAAGTGGTAAGCTCTGCTCCTAGTAACCCTAACCCTACGTTAGTGTAGACAATAAACCTACTATTATCATCTAGCTCTTGTGGTCTAGCTTGATGTAAACCTTGTGGTTCAAAAGGAGGTTTTCTTGGTGTAAGTTGTGGGTGCTTGGCTTCATATTCTGATCTATGAACTAGATTGCCATTCCATTCTTTAATCCGCTCTCTATATGGGAAAGCAAAGCCCGACCTATCGGATATAAACTTTGATTTTTTACCGAGGGCAAATCTACTCATACGAAACCATAATATGTAGCACTAGGGGTTAATGTTAAACTAGACCTATCTCTGTCTTCAGCAGAAGCTCTTTCAAACTCTTCTTCGTACATAGCTTTTAAAAGTTGTACTCTGTCTGGAGCTTTTTTCAAAGAAAGATAATAGGCAAGTCCTGCTGTAAGACATGGGTAAAACCTAAAAGGTATGTCTACGGTGTCTTTCGCGGTGTCTGCATCTTGTATTCTAGTTAAAGCATCGTATACAAAAACATCAGTACTGTTCTCTGGGGTAGCCCATAATTTAAGCTTTGGTGTTATTTGTCTGTCTAAGAAGTATTGACTTGGTCTTCCAGTTGTAGATTTAGTAGGAATATTTATGTAAGCATCTCTACTTATTCTACTTAAAGAAAAATCAGTGCTACCTCTTCTTATTACAGCATTTAACACATCTACTAAATCTGTGTCCAGATCATACTCTGCTGTTCCAGAAACAAGTGCTTTTGTTCTTTGCTCTATTGTCCATTGATTCAATCCTCTATTCGCCCAATCTGCAAACAGTATGTTCATAGATCTTTTTGCTGTTCTTAAATCATACCCAGTTCTAACTTCCAAGCCACAACGCTCAAAAGCTTCCTCGATATATTCAGCAACATCTAATTCAAAGTTAACAGAGGATGAAGTTGCCATTAACTATAAGGACCTTTTATTACTTTAGAAGCTGAGCCACCACCAGACATTTTTTTCTTACCAGTCATACCACCCATAGCATAACTTTTCTTTTTCATAGCACCACCGCCCATCATTGTTTCTTTCTTGGGAGCACCGCCCATAGCATAGCTTTTCTTTTTCATCATTCTTTTGTTTCCTTATATAGATTGTTAAAAGTTACATCGGGATCCATATACTGTTCATGTTCCTCTGCATTATGAGTCCACTGACTCGGTTTAAAATCGGGAGCACCTTCACCAGTCTCCCATAAAGCAGGTGAGGTAACTCTCACTCTGTTATTTGGTAACGCAACAATATTACCAGTCCAGTTATCAGCTTTTAACAGTTGTATCACATGACTCTGCTTATGTTGAGCTGGATCATCCGCTAAATCTGACTCGCTGTAATCTATTGTAAATAAATATTTCCCGATATGCAACTTATTATCTATTTTACATACCCATGGACTTACACTTACATAATCTAACTTGATTACACTATTGTGATGAGAGCTACAATCCCACGGTTGTGCAAATCGAGGGTGCATTATATCTGGCATCGTTTCCAAAGGTATATCCGCAACTAATGCCGTCAAAGGCATTCTTGCCCACATCGCTCCACCATGTATATTTGTGTCATCAGTACCATCTGCTTCACAACCAGTAAAAACAACTTGAAATCCAAGCGTTCTATCAGGCATAGTCGTTACTGCAAAAGCATGAGCATGTATAAATTCACCTCTGTACTTTTCATGATTATGTGTAAATTCTTTGCGTACCCAACATTTAAAAAAGGGTATGTTGCTAATTAAATAAGACATTTAAGCCTTCTTTGTAGGTTTTTTGGTAGGTTTCTTTTTACTTTTATCAAAAATATGAGCATCTACAGCTTTTGCTTTGCCCCCAGTCAAAACAGAATTTACTCTTGCCATAGCCCATTGATTAGGTGTAGTTCCAGGACGATGTCCAGTCTTATAAGCCGCGAGACCTTTATTATAGACTTGTTTTAATTGTCCTGCTGTAACTTTTTTACCTTTAGCTCTAGCCTTCTTAGCTTTTTCTGCTAGTGTTTTACTTACGTTTGACATTCTTTTTCCCCTTGTTTTTAGTAGCCCCTTTAATAATATCACCACGAGTTATCTTGTTATAAGGTGGTGTTAATGAAGCTAACTTTTTCTGCTTAGGCGATAATTTCTTTGTCATTTCTTTTTTCCTCCAAACATTTTTCTAAATTTCTTAGTGTAAACTGATTCTTTTGTTTTGATACGTTTGCCTTTTTTATCAAAATCTGTACTAAATTTATAAGCGGAAGGGTCGTTATCTGCCTTAGGAGCGTTTCGTTTTATCTCTTTTTTACGTTTAACTTTGTTGGCAGGAGATAAACCTTTTAAATACTTAGGTGGTATTTTTTTCTTAGTTTTCTTTTTAGCAGGAGGAGTACTTATTTGTTTACTCATTTGACCCCTTGTCATAGCCATTTAAACATCTCCGGAACAAAAGCTGAGGCTATAATAAGAATACCTAAGCCCCATAGCTTAGTATCAAATTTATCTAATTGTTGTTCTATTCTTTTGTATCGGTCAGCACACTCGGACTCATGCTTTTCTAATAGTTTTAAAACTTCATCTGCTTTCATTACCAAGCCTTACAAGACCAATACCTAGCACTAAATTTATCTTTAGCCGTAGCACATTTATGTCGTGCATGGAAAGACTTTCTTCGTCCTGGCTGATCTTTTTTAATAGTCATGTTTGGATCACCAAACCTAACAAGTTTTATTTCTGTTCCTTTTTTCGCTAAAACAGCTGATTTTTTAGGACCTCCGGGAGTTCTCTTGGGTTTATTAAATCCAGGAAAACTTTCCCCCCTATACGTTATTCTGCCTGAGGGTGTTCTTTTTACATCCTTAGCACTAGCCATTATGACAAGAACACCGTAATAGAGTCTACAGCGGTCAAAGTAGTACATACTGGATTGGTACTACATCTTATACCTTCATCTGGTACATAGATAGAATCTGTTTGTCCAGTAGTAGAAGTTATATCTAAAACAGTAGCTCCGCTCGCACCATCTTTAATAATAAAAGCAGGATTGCCTGAAGCGTTTGTTTTTATGTAAACACCTCTTATCCTAGCAGGACCACCAAAAAAGGCTCCCGTTGCAGTTCTCGTAACAGCTTTAATATCTGATCCAGCCATTTAAGTCTCCTTTTTTAGGATGAGGTGTTACCCTCATCCAGTTAAATTAAGATGCTACGATGCCAACAAATGTAAGTGTCAGAACTGTAGAACTTCCTGGATCACCACTTACTACTACTTCTACTTCATCAGCAGTTGTAGTTGCACCAGTTACTCCAGTAATACCTCTAACACCATTACATCCAAATACACCTTTAAAACCTGTTGCATTTACTGCAACAGCAATTCCGTCTGTATAAGAATCAGTATCTCCGTCATCACCAATATCAACTAAGTTAACATTGTTTGTAGATGCTGTATCTACGTTTACCATAACACACATAGGTATGAAATTAGAAGGCATTCCTATGCCCGTTTCTTTACCAGTTGTTGCACCGTTAGCAATAGTAATAATTGCTTGGTAAGTTTGTAGTGAAGCTATGTTAGTATCAACAGCGTTTAATTGTAAAGCACCAGTTTTAGCATTTGCTAGATCGCCGTCAGCAGTAGTTAGTTTTCCGTGTTCTGAAATAACGCCAGTAGTTGTATTTTTAGAAACAGTTTCAAAACCATTTTCTGATCGGACGGGACCGTTAAAAGTTGTATTAGCCATTTAAATCTCCTTGTCGTGGCAAATGTCAGTTACATTATTGTAACTGTCAAGGTATATAAAACTATAGCATAAAAAAAGAGCGACTGTAAAGTCGCTCTTTTAATCTTTAAGGGGATCCTTAAATTAGGCTCCTGGAGAACCAAATACACAACGAGGATCTGATACGCCAAAGCTGTATCTTTCTCTCGCTTTATATCTAACATTTCCAGTATCAAAGTCACCTTCCATGGAAGTTGCAATCGCCGCTCTTTCAAAATGCTTGAAGCCGTTTGGTGAGTCGGTTTTAATGAAAAATGCGTCTGTATCTGTAAGGAAGTGGTTTACCACATATCCCTCAGGTAACATACCCATGTTTCTGACTGCGTTGATATCATTGTCTGCTGTTCCGGTTCGTAAGTTACTTGCCATTAATCTTTCAGCTACAAACTGTAAGTTTACTGGAATAATTAACTTCTTACCCATTAGTGCAATCTTTAAACCTCTTTCATCAATAAAACCTGAGATGTCAATTAATGACTGCTCTAATGATGTTTCGTTTAAATCAGCTGATGTTGCAAGTTCATTACTGAAGTTTCCTCCTCCTGAAGTTGGGTGATCAGTAGCACAAAGCTCCTTACCATCTCCAAAAGTAAAGCCACTATCAAAAGCGTTGTTTAAAACACTCGCCGCTTTGACTTGCTTTGTGTTAGACATCGACCTTGCAAGTGCTCTTGTATATCTACTGGAAAGTCTATCGTAAAGATTATCTTCGATAGCCTCTTCAGTGATTGCAAAAGCCAAAGCTATTGTTTCATGAGTGTAACGAGCAGTGAATGATTCATTTGCAATATCAAAAGAGACGGCTGAGCCCTCTGCTTTTTCTGGTGCTGAACCAAACCCAGCGAGCATTACCTCTTCTTCGAAAGCTCTGTCTGAAGTTTCAGTGTCGTAAATTTCGGCATGTTCATTATCATACCTATCGTACTCTAGTCCGAAAAGAGCATTTAATCCTGGCTCTAATTCTTTCAGGAGTTGGGATCTAGCTATAGCCATTTTGCCCTCCTATATGCCAGTTGTAGCTAAGTGAAACTGAACGTTCAGCTTAACTAATAAAATAACTCCAGCATTCGCGACATCAATATCTTCAAAGTCACTCTTGATACCAACAACTCTAAAGTTGTCTGTTGCTGTAGTCGCTCCTGCGGAGCTCACAGATAATTCACCAATAGATTTACCAGTAGAACCATTTTGTGAACCGAATCCAACACCTTCTGCGTTAGCATGTATTAATGCTTGTGCTGTCGCCGCGTTCGTCAAGGAAGCATCTGCTTGAATCTCGTACACTTGGGAAGGGTTATCATAGATAAACACACTTGCCTCTGTATTAGCTTTGATTGAAGATGTTCCGGGATAGTTATTTGAAAAAACTGGTTTGCCAGTAAGATCAATATATTCACATCCGTTCATAACGCCTAGGATCGCAACTGCTCCACCATCTGCGGCTGAAACGTCGACTAAACCATTTGTTAATGGTATTACCATATCACCTTGATAAATTGCACTAGATGATCCAGTAGTCGCCGCTGTCTGTACTTTGTACTTTGTCAGCCCATTTGAGTTCGGTGCAGAACCTAGTAAATTATGAGGACGTAACCCAAAAGGGGCGTCTATGTTAGTAGCCATTTAAGGACTCCTTTGTCTCATAAGTTAAAATTATTCAGAGCTTTTTCCTTTAGCTCCGAAGGTTACACGACTTTGCCTTTCCGGTTTAAGGATTGGCATACTTGGGTGTTGTTCTCTCATCATATCATTATCGACAGCATCCATTTGATCGGACGTTTTTGCTTGAAAATATTGTTGTCGCTCTTTCATTGATTCAAGAGGAAATCTAGCGAGTACCAGTCCACCCACACCTATTACTCCAGCGTGTTTGCCGTCCTGGATAGTTGGTGCCTCAAAATCTGGGTACTCATCAGCTCTAACTAGGTCAAATCCTTCTCGGATTCGTGCAGATAAGTTTTTCACATCATCAAAACCCATTACCGAAGTACGGATCCAACGATGCTTAAAACCCTCTGGAGCTGGGGGTGCATCTAAAGTAGATGGTGGTTTCCAAGGAGTTCTACGAGCCTCTTTAGTTCGTGTTACCTCGGTGCGTGTTTGACGACTTGACATATTGTCTCCTTCACGTTATGCTAAATATTGTTTTTGTTTAGCGTACTGCTCTAATGATACACCAAGTTTCTTAGCGATTGCAACCTCTGATTTCGTTAAAGTCACTTTTCTTGGATTTTTACCACTAGAAGATCTAGATACTCCTGCTACTGGAGTGTTTACAGTTGTAGTCTGAGTAGTCCTTTCAGCAAACTTTTGCGGAAAAGCATCTCTCATACGTTGATCGATAGTAACATAATACTCATCTGTTAAAGCATATTGCTCTCCAAATTGCTTTATTAAATCATTATGAACACTAAAAGCTGTTAATGTCATAGGCTCATCATCTCCAAACCAAGTATTCTGCTGAGCCCATGCTTGAGCTTTTGGGTGTACTGGTTTAGGGGCTTGTGTTTGAGGAGCTTGTTGTGGTTGCTGTTCTACTATTTTTTGTTGTTGTTCTCTAGTTACTTTAGCTTTATTTAATTCTCCTGCCTCAACAGCGAGCCTAGCAAGATCTTTATTAAGTGTAACCTGAGCATCAATATCTCCAGTAGAAATCGCCTCAGTAAGTTTTCTTTTTAAAGTTTCTTCTTCAGAAGTAACCCTAGCATCATATTCTTTTATATAAGAATCATCAACTGTTTTACTTCTTTCTTGTAAACTTTTGTTTTCCTTTTGGAGTCCTTGAGCATAATCAATCGCCGCTTTTTCACGACGTTCGGCTTCACGGACTTTCCATGTCATTTTTTCTATACGGTCTCTAACCTTTTTACTATAACCATCAAGCTTGTTATCATCTTCACCAGTTTCTTCAGCTACTACTGGTTCTTGAGGGTCATCTACTACTTCTACATTAGCATCACCTTCTAGATTAACTTCCACTTCTTCATTTTCAGGTTCTAAAGGTAACTCTGCTTGTTTTTGGGCTTCAGCCATTTTATTCTCCTATGTGTGTAAGATGTCTTCTGGATCATTTATAGTAGCAAGTATTTCATCATCATTCAATAATCTAACTTCGCCACCCTCTATTTTAAATCGGCTTCCTGCATATCTGCCGAAGATAACCCAGTCTTTTTCTTTACACCAAGGATTATAAGTTTCTCCGAATTTTTCTTTATCGCTAAAAGCAAGAGGACCTATCTTCAAAACGTAGCCACAGACGGTAGCTAAGGCTTCTCTTTCAATAGCTTGATCTGGGATAAAAACGCCACCTTCCGTTTTACCTTTTCCTTTATAAGGCAATATCAAAATTCTCCAACCAGTAGGTTGAGGCATCTTGTCTAGGGCTGATTGGGTAGGTTCGGTTTGTTCTTTTGGGGTTTCTTGTTCTTGATACTTCTTTTGTAGTCTTCTAGGTACTATTAATTTACTCATGTTCCACCTTTTTTAGCAAGAGTCTAAGCTCTTGTTGTAATGTTGCAAGTTCAGAGAGTCTAGCTCTCACTTCCTTGTAGGCATCAAAACTATCAATACTGCCATGTAATAGCTGTTCTTCTAGACCTTGTTGCCTCTCTTTTAGAATATTACCTATTCTATCATAAATGTAAAGATCCATTTACGTTGTCTTTTTCTTGGTCTTCTTTGCACTATTAAAGTGTTTAGTTGTAGGACGACCTTTTTGTCCAGCCTTTTTCATTTTTTCGCCACTTCCTGCTTCTATTCTTTTTCTCTTTTTATGTATGTTTTCATATAAACCCATGCCAAACTCCATTGCTCTTGCCCACATCATGCCCATCATTTCTTTTTGCTTTTTATAATACTCTTTAGTGTTTTCGCTTGTCCGGCATGTAACTTACTAGCTTTTTTCAAACCCTTGATAACTTTTTTTATTTTCTTTTTCATTTTGTTAACCCTTTATATTTTTCGAAACTACGAAGACCGCCCAATCCAAGCATTCCCATTAAGACTGTCATTAAACTACCCATATCAAAAGTTGGTAATTCTGGTATTTGTACAGATAGATAGGCACAAACAAACATTGTAACTGGAGCTAAGACAAAATGCCAACAAAGAGCAATACCACATGTCCAACCGATAAACGGTCTCCATCCAGCCACAAATATAGATTTATGCTTTGCTTCAGTTTGATTTATAGCTAATTGACCTTTAGCCAATTCCTGAGCATGGCTTTCCGCCATAGTTGCCACCTCATGTGCCAACTTGTTCTTCATGTCTTTATCTTCTATGAACTTACCAAGTAAGTTACTGACTGGACCTATTAATGCTGTTAACATTTAAAACACCTCTATTTTATCTTTATCGATCTTAACTAGTTTACAGTAGCATGAGTATCTTTTTTCATCTTTGCCAATGAATACCGTTTGTCCTGTCAAAGCTCTTTTAAAATAGTTACAAGTATTTACGTTTTCAAAATGTATTGTTCCTGCAACTGCACCACCAAGATAGCACATCAACAAAAACGCTGGGTTCACTTAACCCCTCTAAATTTTATGCCTTGACGAGCCATTCTGTTACCACGACTTACCATGCCTCCTGCTTCCATATCAGCACGATTATCTCTAGCTTTCATTTGTCCCATGAGTGCTCCACCATTAGCAAATTTTTTAACTTGCCGAGTAGTTGGTCTAACCATATTAGTTCCTGACATACCACCCATCATTTTCATGTCTTTCAACATATCGGCTTCATCTTCATTTAAATCGCCTTGAAACTTTTCAGCATCTAAAAGTGCTTTAAGCTCTTCATACTTTTCACTTCCAGGATCTAAACCTTCTAATAACGAATCTAATTGTTTTTTTCTACTCATTTTATTCTCCTTTATCCAGTACTAAATGGTATTGTAAATTTTATTCCGGTATATGTGTCATCTGGCTTT
>Ga0209535_1003212_pt1 | contig 10465 bp, 13 predicted proteins | sample LinPmetageLP28_FD_184041 | JGI IMG/M metagenome (GOLD analysis project Ga0209535, IMG submission 184041) | Marine viral communities from the Pacific Ocean - LP-28 (SPAdes) (version 2) | ecosystem: Environmental > Aquatic > Marine > Oceanic | place: Pacific Ocean | collected 2009-08-22
CTATGATTTGATCCAATGCTCTCACACTTAGATCACAGATGGATTCAAGTTCGTCAATGTCTTTTAGTGTGCCAACATTGACAGCACTGAGAATACAAAGAGCAATCTCACCTTCTTCATCATCTATTCCTTTAATTGGCACAGTTGGCAATGTTATTTCTTGACACAGATTAGACATACGCACAGCATCTTTGAAAGAAGAATGAGTGTTTGCATGATCAATGTTCATTACATATATTCTTCCTGTTTCTGCACGTTCTTTTAGCAGTTGAGAAAACAGGTCCATTGCTTTAATTTTTTTCTTAGGAGTCTTTCTATCATTTTCATACTTCACATAAAGTTCTTCAAACTTGTCGTTGTCAACACCAAACACTTCGTACAAGTCTTTTACATCATGCGGTGAAAACAGAGTAATGTCTTGATCTGTTAAGAGTCTTTCATAGAACAGTTTTGATATCTGTATAGAATAGTCCAGTTTACGCACTCGATTGTCTTCGGTGCCTTTATTATTTTTTAACACAAGGATGTCTTCAATCTCTTGATGCCAAATAGGAAAATGCACAGTTGCTGACCCGCCACGTATTCCATTCTGTGTGCATGAACGCACTGTGGCTTCAAAAACTTTTAAGAAAGGAATTACACCTGTGTGTGCAACTTCTCCTCCTCTTATTTTAGAATTGATTCCTCTGATACGACCTAAGTTTAATCCAATGCCGGCTCTTTGTGCAATGTAATATCCTACAGCAGAATTAGAAGAAAAAATTGATGACAGTTTGTCATCTACATCAACTAACACGCAAGAAGCAAACTGTTTGATTGGAGTACGCACTCCTCCCATAACAGGAGTAGGAATGTTTATTTGGAATGTTGATATTGCATCATAATATTTTTTTATGTAGGACATTCTTGTTTCAGCAGGATAGTTTGCAAACAATGTTGTTGCAATCATCATGTACATGTGTTGTGGAGTTTCATACACTTGTCCTGTGCTTCTGTCTTGCACAAGATATTTGTCCACCACCTGTCTTAAACCTGCAAATGTAAATTCTAAATCTCTATCATGTCTGATCCATGTGTTTAATTTTTTTAATTCAGTTTCTGTATAGTTTTCAAGAATCTGTTTGTCATACACACCACGCTTTACATTTTGATCAATAACTTCCACAAAGTGTTTTGGTTGGAACTGTCCAAAAACTTCTTTGTACACATTCCATAACAACAGTCTCGCCGCCGCATACTGATAGTTGGGTGCTTCTAAACTTATTAGATCATTTGCAGAACGTATTAATATGTCCTGTATGTCTTTGGATGTCATACCAGTTGTAAACTGTATGCGTGAATTCATTTCAATTTGTGAAGCAGAAACACCGGCTAGTGATTCGCAAGCCTGTTCCACAACGAAGTGCATTTTGTTAATATCTAACGGCTCTTTGCTACCGTCTCTTTTTGTTATGAGTATTTCTGTATTTTTATTCATTTGGAGTAATACTAATTAGTATAGACTCAAAAGGTTCTTTAGTAAACGATATTTTTTGGGTATGCGTGGATAATTAGCCAACAAATCTTTTGACACGATACTTGAACGTAGCATCGTCGCCAGTGTTTGTTGTAGTAAATTGCATTATGCCTGTACTGCTGATAAAGAAGGTTACACCTGTTGTTGCGTTTTCTTGAAATATATCATTAAGATACACAGATGCTCCATCACCTATGATTGTGATATCGCCTCTACGTCTTGCACTGCCTCTTTGTACAATGTAATCCAATTGTAGATTGTTTTCTCTTTGTATATCAAACTGCACTTTGTCTCCACCAGCATCAGTGATATCTGTGTTTGAACTAGTGTTGTCAGCCAATGTTGCAGGATTTTGTACAGGTGACTCGTGATAGATATTGCCACCAAAATTAGACAGCACATCTGTTCTGTAAAAATAGTTGCCATAGGCAAAATTTTCTGCATGATCAAATTGTAAAGCCGGCACATCTGCAGAATCATCTGAATTGGCTCCAACATCTCTAAATGTGCATCCAGATACTATATTACCATGTGGTGAACCACCGAAGTCCCATATTTTTATTGCTTCAGCATCTATGTTGTCAAATCTACATCCGTTAACAAACACACCGGTGGGTCCAGTTAGTCTGTTTGCTGTTGATCCATCTGCAAATTCTGCCAGGTTAAATGCTCTGTACATCTTGTTGAATTCACACATCAAGAAACCTATATCCTCTGCGTCATCATTAATTTTTATTCCATACTCTGAATTTTGAAAAGAGCATGATTGAAAAGATATTCTTTTTGTAACTAACGCAGATGTAGAATTTATTTCTACCAATGCATTGTTATTTGTTTGCCCACTTTGATTTGCGTATGCACCTGTGAATGAACAATTTCGAAATACTACATTTTCAACCTGATCCAAAACAACTAATGGACTGTCTGTGGATATGGTGAATCCCATATCTGATACGCTAATGTTTTGGGGTTTGACAGTGCCTGCTCCGCCTATGTTGGCAGAAGTTTCTCCTGATGAGTCTGCTGTGCGTAGAAGTGCTGTCATTGAACTACTGTCTACTGCCGCTTGTCTTATAATAGTACTCTTTGCTCCGTCTCCAACTAGATTGCTGTGTGGAAAAAGTTTTACAATATCACTTACAACATACACACCACCTGGAAAAAATAGTTTCCTTTTTTCTTTGCCAGTACTTTCTACTGTGACTAAGTTTTTAATGGCTCTGTTAATAGCATCAGTGTCGTCAGTAACACCATCACCAACTGCTCCAAAATCTTTCACATTCGCATAATCATCCAATTTTGCTTGTAAAGTTCTGTTGATGTTCGAATTGCTGTCTGCACCTGTTACTGTGGGAGTGTCAGCATTGCCAGTAAATGAGTAAGTCTGAGAAGCACTTAAAATATTATCGTCTTCAGTTAAAATTTTGGTGTTGCCTGTTTCAGGTGCTCCATCATTAAGTGTGCCGTTACCTATAAACAGTTCTTGCGTATCAACTGCAAAACCTATTTCACCTGCGGCTAATTGTGGTAATTGTTCTTTTAGACCGCGTCTATGTTGTATTCTTGAAATCTGAGTGATAGCCATTTGCTTTATTTATAGTTTATAGAACTGCTCTACTCGAGAGAGCCACTTGTCTAGCCAATATTGGTAGTGTGTAGGTTCTAGATCAAACTGTTGATAGTTTAATTCACGTGAACACATGAATATATGTCCTTCACGTATTTGTGTGCCATAAACTTCGTTGTGTGCTTCTGCATAGGCCACTAGTTGCAGATAGTAATCTTCTACCCAGTCTTTTTTCTTAGGTTTATTTGTTTGCTTAAAGTCCATAATGGCTGGTTGTCCTTTATATTGTCCTACAAGATCTGCTGTGCCTGAATACAATCCAGGGAAGTACAATGATTGCTCTATGCCCCACACTTCTTCAACATGCAATAGTGCATTCTGTATTATTATGTCTGCCATTTTGTTTGCTTGTTGATGCACAAGGTTTGTGCCAGGCACTCGGACTTCGCCTGCTAAAAATTTTTCTAAATTGTTGTGCATGGCCGAACCAACACCACTTGCTTCCGTTACTACTCTCTGTGCTTCTTGTTCACCAACTCTCTTTTTCCAAGCAATAAGATGAGTCATATCCTTTGTTTTAGACAGTATGGTTGTTACTGAAGGAACCTTGTTTCCGTCTGGTGTTTGATAAACTCTTGATCCTTCGAGGTTGATCTGTTTTAGTTTGTGATAGTCGTGTTTGCTTACAAATGGTGGTGCTTTATACATATTCAAAATTCTGGGTGCCATAGGCTTTTATTATTGAAATTCGTTCTGCACCGTTCTTAAAATGGAATTTTGTAGCCATATCTGTGATGGGCGACAGTGTGACAAATCTTTCTACTTGCGGCTTTGTAGATTCAATGTGTTTCTTGACATCAAATATTATTTTTGTACCACAACCTTTTGTGTAACTCCATACCGTGTAAAAAATTGCATTAAGTGTGCCAGGATCATATAATTCAGTTTCTGTTATCGGAACTTTATCACAGTATGCAACACAAATTACAGCATCTACTGTTTTTCCATCTTCGGAATAAATGTAAGTTTCGTTTGGTGCTTCTGTTCTTAACCATATAGGCAAATGAGGACGCACAGGATCTTGTTCAAATAGATGGTGTTCGTCTTTGTTGATTAATCTAATCATAAAATATTATTGTATATTATTTTGAACGTCTGTTCAATGCTTTTTTTGCCATTTTTGAAACAGCATCAGTACTGGCGACATTGTCCATGTCTCCGTCTTTGGGTTCGACAATGGTATCTATGGTGATTTTGTCACCGTCGAAACTTTTAACAAGGTTTCTAATAATAGGATCATTCTTGACAAGGTCTTTGATTACATCAGGATTGATGCTCATGCCTTCACGATCCAAATAATCAGACAAAGCACTAATAGGAATCACTGCACTGGTCTTTTGGTTGTCTGCTTCTTGTTTGAAATAGTTTAAGATAGCCGCCAGTTGCTGGGTGTAATTTTCAATCTCAATGATTAACATTATCTCTCTGCACGGCCCAGTGGCTCGTCACCACCAGCGGCAGGCTCTGATGCACCAAAGTCATCTTCAATGTCTGCATCGCCTTCAATGTCGGCATCCATGTCAATGTCATTGTCGATATCATCATCTCCAGTTGATACCATAGGTTCAACTGATTCACCTTTTACAACTGCTACAGAGTTTTGAGCACTTTCTCTTGCAGTTTGTAATGCATCTTCAAGTGCCTCTAGTGCTGGATTGATCACGTTGCTATACTCTTGTGCTTTCTCTTGTCCAACTTCATTTGACATTCTGTCAACAAGTTCTAACACAGCAGAAGATTTTAGTTCTGCAATTTTCTCGTACATGTCTGTGATTTGATCAACCACATCCTGTGATGCAAGTAATATTTCTGATGTTTCCATCTCATTCTCTAATAGTGATTGTATATGCTTTGCATATTCGTTGGATTCATTTCTTCCAACAATTTTTTCTAAGTTACTAAATCTAGTCACGGCTGATGCTCCTCCTTTGATAAACGTGTCTAACTTGTCAATGATTGGCATAAAGCCTTTCATCAATGCGGCAGGAATAGATTGTCCTGACTTGGCCATTTCTAAAGCACGTTTGGCAAGTGAAAAGTTCTGGTTGCCAACCATTAATCTTAGGGCCGCTTGTTCTCTTCCACCTAGTGTGTAATTGGCTTCGCTTAGTTGCCCTGTTACTCCTAGTCGGATGTTTTCAACAACTGTTGCAAGATCTTTTGCTAGTTGTTCAATCTCTTGTGCTCTTTTAGGATATTTCTTTTCCAGTGCGTCTTTGCTCATACCCTTCTGCATGTCTAATACTAATTTTTTAAATTCTGGTGCTACTACATCATCCAAGTCACCTTCGCTCTCGCCCATGCCTTTTACTGCTTTGATGTCTACTTCAAACTCGTTGCCATCTCTGTCTTTGTATGTTATACTGGTGGTGTTTTCATTGCCACCGCCGCCAGTTATGGTGTAACCTTTGCTCATTAAATATTTTTGAAATGCTTCAGCGTCATCATTTTGATCTTCCATAGAAACTTTTTGTCCAACCTTCACCTTGTTTGGTTGATTGGATTGATTGTTGTCTTTTGGTTTCACTAAAACATTGCCTTGTTCGTCAGTGTCTACATCAACTGCTTTTGTATCTACTGTAGTAGTGACTCCAGGCTTCTTTGGATCTTCAATTTCAATTTGATCGCCTTGTACGCTTTTTACTCTCATTTCTTGTTCTTTTACAATTGCGTCAACCAGCAATTTGTTCTCAACATACTTTGGATTGGTTGAATTTGAATTAAAAGCCATTGCTGATTCGAATGATTTAATCGACTGTTGCACAGACTCTTTGAACATGTCTAGAGTTGTTAACTCCATGTCAGCAAGACTGATGTCCTGCCCAAATCTCTCCGCAATTAACTTTTGTAACTTTTCGGAACTGTAATAATCTATGTTGTCTAGTTTCATGGCTTTTTGTTATTTATAAGGACAATATCTTTCTGTCATAGAGTCATGGCAATGTAATACTCATCTATTTTGTCACTTAACTGCAAAACTTCTTGCTCGAGTTCACTAAGGCTGTCTTCTAGATGAGGGTTTTGTTCAATTTTTGCTTTAATATTGTGATATTTGCCTACTGCAATTGCATATGAATTGTCTAAGGTTTTAAGACTTTTAAGTTTTGTTTGAAATGCCGCAGTGTATTGATTCAGCACAGTCGCAATACAGATAGCAACTTTATAATTGCAGATGTCTTTCTGCAAGGGTTTTCTTTGTTTGGAATAAACATCAAAAGTGTGCATTTTGTTTCTGATCACAGCACAATCGCCTACTAAGACTCCGTTGTGTAGACTTTTAGGAATGTATTTGATTAGATCTGACGATCTTGTTAAGCGCCAGACTGCTCTTTGGATAAACTTCTCAAAACGGTTGATTTGCACCATGGTTGTATTTCGGGTTTTTTCTCTCTACTCTTATCGTATATTACAATATGTTTACGCCAAAGTAAATCAATAACTGGCCAGTCGTCTATTGTTAACAGGTCAACTGTGTAAGTTTCACTGAGAATCTTCCTCAACATCACTGTCTCTTCTAGATTAATGCCAATGCTGTAATATTTGAATTTTATGTCCAAAGTTATAACATAAAGATCATTGCAACCAATGTGGATAATAGTCCACCGATCACTGTGGCCGCTGAGCCAATAATTATCTTAGAAGTTCTTTTGCCTTCTTGTACCATTACATCTTGCAAACTGTGAATAGCAGTCTCAACATTTTCTAATCTCTGTTCCAGTCTGAAGTATCTTTCTGCACATAAGTCAACGTGTGCTTCTAAACTCTTTTTTTCGCTGTCGTATTGTAACGCAGTTCTTTCCATTTCATAGTGCTCCTACCACTCTGTAGTTTTTTGTTGCCTATGATGCCTTTAATATTGTGCCTTGTATTACACGTATATTTACATCAGAAGGTCTGTTTCATAAAGTATATATTTTTTGTTTTGGGATTCAGGGTATCAAACACCGCTGGAGCAACATTCACCGATTCATACAGTCCTGTGATCACAGGCACATTATGGACATCTTCTTTCAATCCACCGAACTCACCGGTGATGTTATCAAAAAGTTTCTGCTGTTCAGTGGTAAAACTTAACACCCAAACATTATGTTCTCCGCCAAAGTCACTGCCAAATTTGTACTGTGTAAGATCTTGATTGCCCATGATGCCTTCATCAACATTGTCTATGTTGGCTCTTAGTTGAATGGCCTGTACCAATGCATTAAAATTTTGCATCTGCAGAGCACTTGTTTCAGATATATCAACCAGAGTATAAGCAATGACATGTTCTTGCATAATGTTATTTTATATTATTGTGTGTAAGAAGTAAAGAAAGTAAAAGCGGCCCCTAAGGACCGCTTGTACCCATAGTAATGAACTATTAGTTGCCTGCTGTAGAATCGTCGACTGCCGCTGTCTGTAAGTCAAGGGCTTTAACGAATACAGTGATACCTGATAAGTCAACACCGATTCCTGGTGTTAAACCACCGAAGGCTGTGTCAAGTGCCACAAGTGCTGTTTTCACAGACGCTTCAAAAGTGTTGTACTCTAGGGCGTCGTTGCCTGTGTCTACATCTCTTCCACATCCGTCTGCTCTAACGATGAATGCTTGTCTTGTGCTTGAGTCTGTTAATGGACCCTTACCTAAGATGTTTACGAACTGCTGTAGGCCTTGTTCCACAAAGCCTAATGATGCGTTAGCGGATGAGGCTACATCACCTGTTTCTGCTGATACATCTACTCCGTAATCGATTTCGATGAACGCTAATTCTTCTAGACCGTCTTCTGCAATAGTGTTAAAAGTTCTATTGTTTGGTGTTATTGGCATTTTTTATTTCTCCTTTTCAGTCCACGCTCCGTGAACCGTTATGCAAATATTTAGTAGAATTTGGTAATAATTTTAAGGTGTGTTAAAGGGCGATGCGGAACACCGCCCTATAATAGTGTTAGCCTCTGACGTCTACAGTGGCCTCAGGAGTTACAACGCCAGTTTGCCATGCTAGTACAATTACTACCAGAACGACTGCCGCCCATACCCATTTATTTTTTATCCAGTCCATGATTGCTCCTTATTTGTTCTTGTAAATGTTATACAAGATCCAAACAGCAACTAAACCAATTAAGCCTTGTGAACTTAATGAACCTAGTAAGCCTTGGATGTTTCCTATTACAGAAATGTTAGGCCAGAACGGAATGCCCTGTCCATTGAATAGAATCTCTAGGACAATGCCCAGAGCAAGTAATGATACACCGACATCTGCTAATGCTGATGACCATGATTTGATAGATTTTAATATCTCCATCTTGTCTCCTATAACTGACTTTTTGTATCAGTACAATTATTATATGACACAAAATTTACTATTAACACGCCTTATTTGGTTTTTGACACCTGTGCTTGTGGATAAAAATTAGTTATAATACCAGTTTTAGTGTTGTGCCCACTGTTTGGTGGCATCAAAATTGGCTTTGGAAAATGTAAGTCTGTCTACTAATTTCACAGCAGAACCATCATTGTCAATTGCCACATAACCTTCTGGATTGGTCACTTTGTAACCTGTGTCAGTTTTGATAAACTGTTTGGTTGCTTGAACAGAATTGATCTGTTTGATGATTGCATTTTTTACTGCGATTGTTCTGTTATGAATTTGGAACAGAGTCATAACACCCTGTTGATTGTCAGCAAAAAGTTTGCCCATGAGCAGAACCATTTGATCACGTTTGTCTCTTGCTTTGTCTGTTTTGAGTTTGTCTTTTGCGTCTGCCTGCACGTCACGGTAATAATTTAAAAACTGTTGCATAGTTTGTTTGATGTCTGTTGCACCCAACTTGCCACTGCGTACCTGTTTGTTTATAAATTGTAACATGTAGGTTGTAAACTCCTTGTTAGTCGACAACTTCATCCATAATGGATTGGGTACATCATCAGCCAACTTATCTATTTGCGCCACTGCTGTTTTTAGTTGGAGCACTTTGTCCTTTGAGAATGTTGCAGTGCCTGACAGATCTTTGTAGTAAGCATCGTCATACCATACTGAACCGTCTCCACCGAAATCATTCACGTCTACTCCAAACTGTGCTGACATGCCATCCAAAGAATCACCTTCGTATGCTGTGTGGAACACTATGCCTATCTTTGCTTTTGTAACTGCATTGTATAATTTTGAATCTTTTTGAACTGCATAGGTAATTGTGTTAGGAGTAAATGTAATAAAAGCATCTCCATCAATCCTTTCAGGTTTCAGTGCACCTGGTGTGAACATGAGATCTCCTTGCACAACTCCAGGAATGTTCAGTGTCTGCAGATACCTGTGGGCATACTTGAGAGTTTTTTGCAAGCCTTTGTCAGGATGATTCTTTTCGATGTCTGCGAATGTGTAGTTCACTTTGGGTGTTTTAGAATTGAACACTGCTTTTGTGCCTACAAAAAACTTGCCGTTGAGTGGATCTTTGCCACATATGATTGCAGGGGCTCCGTCCCATTTTACTGTGACTCTAACTTTGCTGTTGGTTTCACCTGACAGCATATTGACCAGTCCATTTAGATAACTGACAGCACTTTTGGCGCCAACTAATCCGTTGCGAATGATATCTTCTTCAATGTGATAAAGATGTGTGTTGACTGCTTCTGTTAAAAATTGACTAATTCTCATCTTTACGAGCGAGGCTGTTGTAGAACTTCTGTTGGTTTAATGATCGTAATGAATTGATAAACTTTTTGTGAAGGTCTTCTGCCTCTTCCTTTGTGTAGACTTCATAAAATTCACGAATAATATTAATTGCTGATTCTAAAACGTGTTGAGATTTGCTTTCAACAATGTTTCTTTTGGTTGAGCCAGGGGCCGCTGTGGAAATTTCTTCAAGTATGGATCGAGTGTGACGCTTCATCGTAGTATTTACTTCCTTAATAATATTTGTGATGTTACATGATTATACATCACATTGCAAGTCATCAGAATGTGCTTACAAACCCGCATATAAATATATCTGCACAGGAGAGCAAGTAACATGGGATCATTTAATAACAGGATATTAGCAGAATTTGAACCACCACGTAAGTGGATTCTTGGAAGAGATTTATCATACACGACTTCGGATCTAACAATTGAAGAAATCAATGCATTAAAAGGTGTTGGCGTCAAAGTAACACGAGATACCAACAAAACAGAAACAATAACAGTACCAAAGGGTTTTATTACAGATTTGGCTTCAGTGCCAAGAGCATTATGGGCCTTTATTGCTCCTTTTGATGTAGCCAGAGCGGCAATTATTCATGACCTACTATACAAGACAATTAGACAGTATCGTTGGAAGATGAAAGATAAAGAAGATAAGGATCTTAT
>Ga0209535_1003213_pt1 | contig 10464 bp, 13 predicted proteins | sample LinPmetageLP28_FD_184041 | JGI IMG/M metagenome (GOLD analysis project Ga0209535, IMG submission 184041) | Marine viral communities from the Pacific Ocean - LP-28 (SPAdes) (version 2) | ecosystem: Environmental > Aquatic > Marine > Oceanic | place: Pacific Ocean | collected 2009-08-22
AGAAGCACCAGAGGATGTTCCTAACTGGAACGCCAAACTAGCAGAAGCAAAAGTTAATTTACAGAATCAAATAGCAAAAGGCAGGTTGTTGCCTAGAGGTGTTGAAGATCATCCATTAGAACACTTCGCATTCAATTATTCAGTACAGAGAGATGTCAGAGCAGGACATGTTATGAACATCATGAAAAAGTTCGATCCAAGGGTATGTTGCCCTGTGTCAGCAGTGAAGAGATCCGATGGCGAAACACTTTACATATTCGACGGACAACACAGAGCAGTTGCCTTAGCACTGCTTGGTTGGAAGAAGATACCAGTAACAATAGTAGAAACAGACGAGCCGGCCTTTGATGCAGAAGCATTTGAGATTGTAAATGACTCCGGTATATTAAGGGCAGGAACAGAAGAGATACACAGATGCCTATTGCACAGATACAAGATGGGCGAAACAGAAACCGAGAGGGTGGCGACAGCACACGCAGTTCAGAAAGTGTTCGACGAGTGTGAGATAGACCTAGAGCCCAAACGTGTAAGAAAGAGTTCAGGCAAGTGCGGACCTAATAAACACTACTTCTCACATTTTGATTACGCATACAAAGGAATCAAGATGGCAGGCGAAGAAGGCCTTAGTGATGCACTAAAGGCCATTAAGTTGGTATATGGTGATGAGGAAGGTGGTGAGATCAACCAGGGACTATTCATTGGACTTATGAAGCAGTATCAGATGGGAGCAGAAGCGAAACGACTTAAAAGGTTGCCAGCAGATTGGATGATAAAAATGCTTGAGACTGCCATGAAAGTTTGTCCTAGTGCAACACTGATACACACCGCTACCAAGAAACAATGGCAACATGCTAACGGTGTTGGTTGGGACGCACCAGTGGCAATGGGGCACTTGTTGAGAGAAATTTATCTAATCGAGGACGGAACCTTTGAACCAAGTTACATGCCTAACGTGTCGCTGAAACTAGAGGACGGTGATGTCGCTAAAGAATCAGAAGCACAAACGGCCTTCAACAAGTATGTCAAGTAAACCCTGCTATTACATATGCACAGTGACAAAGGCCGTGCCAGACTCCATAAACTTCTTTGAGGACGAGGAGGAATATGGCTACGGACTGCCCTGGAAGGACGTGCTGGAGGCAGTGGAACAACACTACAGGGATGGTGCGGACGCAGTGGAACTGGAGATGATAACAGAGGATCAATTTAATGATAGACTTCCAAAACCTTACTAATCTACCAGAGATTAATTTCAAAGCAAAGGACAGACCAGGACTTAAAGAACTGGCCGATTATATAGATTCCATGAAGGCAGACCTATTCAACGAACGTTGGAGTCAAGCAACCAAGAAGCACATTAAGACATCTCTTGTGCTGTATATAAGATCCATGCAGAAACAACTTGCACCAATGGGATACCATTACAAGGCACAGGACATGGAGGGAAAACAACATCTTGAACACGTGATACCGCAGAACAAGATCATAACCGCATACCTACATGACAAGATATCAGCGGAACTTGTCCTACAGATGCCGTTGTGTCTCATTGACGATACAGACAAGCACATACTGGAAGGTGATTGGCAACAGGCTGGCAACTGGGAGTATCCATTCCGTAGATATCATTTGGCAGGCTACACCAAAAAGATCAAAGATGTGCGTGGCAATACAGTTGATCTGGACACATACACCATACAGGATCACTTCCGGATGTTGGGTGTGGTTGACTTATCCTAGTATTTGTGTATAATTAAAAACAGCAAATCCACCAGAGCTGGTAAGATACCAATTCTCATTTGCAAACTAAACATAAGAGACGCTCTACGTCGATGATGGATAGAATAGCCACAAGGCGAGGTTGGAGTCGATAACGGACTGGTGGAGAGCTAATCATTATGCCAAGCGAGAAAACAAAAAAATTACTAGAAGGATTGGGCAAGATCACAGACTCTGCACCCAGCAAGTTCGAACAACAGAAGTTTCATTCCTACACCAACAGATACTATCCCAACACACTACACACACTGCCGGCATCCTACGATAAGGCAAAGAAAAAGAAGGACGAAGAAGGCGACGAGTATATAATGATAGACAGGGTGTATGGATCATTGTATGAAAGCCTACTACATCAAAAAAATGGCACAATGTACACTGGCAAGCTCTACAGCAAACGTAGACTGATCAGCAGGAAAGATCCTATGACAGGAGAGCACAGTAACTTCTATAGTCCTTGTGTCAGCACAGCAGATGGCAGATGGTTCGATAACACAGGGTTTCCAATAGAGGCACCCACTAAACTAGAACCAGAGAAACAGCCAGATCCAGAAGAACTAGAATTAGAGAGGCAGAGAAAGGCAGAGAATGCAAAACTCAAAGAAGCCGCCATTCTAGCCAACCTCAAATAAATAAATCTGTAACGCCATCGTTCAGATGACGTCGGCAGAAAAAACGACCCCCGGGCCGTGCCGTACGCGATTTCTTCGCTAACACCAATTTAACATAGAGTAGAGTGATATGAGATTTGCATCTTCTTATATTCCTATTGCGTCTTTCTGTCATTCTACTCTTGACATAGGCCACTGGATGTATTAAACTAGTGGTGTTAATTAATAAAACGAAGGAAAAACAAAAATGAAGAAAATAATAGCAACTATAATCACGTTGATGTTTATGACCAATGTGTATGCAGGCTCTACGAAGATCACTTTCCATTCACCTTTTTCAAAGACTGGAAACTTCACGGGCATGTCAAAAATCCTAGCAACAGAGTTAGGCGCTAAGGGTTGGGACGTAGATGTTAAAATTACCACTAACGCAAAGTTAAGTAAAGAAACATACACGTCAACTAAAGAACCAATGATCCTAGCATGGAGCACAGGTATGACGACATCAAAAAGTGATGACATCTACCTTCCAGCGGCTAACGGAGATCTTGTTGGCGGCATCAGTTGGTCACCATGGTACTTCTGTTCTACGAACGAGAAAAACATCTCTATTGAGGACTTCAAGACTAAGAAGTTAACAATCGCGATTGACCTTGTTGGTAACGAAGAACTTGGTAACTGGATGGACAAATTACAAGCACACCTAGGTACAGATCACACCTACGTGACTTACAAAGGTTCTAAGAAAGTTACTAACGCTATCTTCTCTGGCGAAGTAGACATGGGTATGACTACTGGCGGAGCAGGATGGGTAGAAAAAGGAAAAGCATCATGCTTCTACACTAGTGCAGGCGAAACAGTGCAAGGTATCAAATCAATTGGTGAAGACTTGCCAAAGTTTGAACAACCTGAACTGCAATTAGGATTGTACTGGAGAGCAAATAACCTTTCTTGGTTCCAGATGAGGAAGTTAAGAAAAGACTTCGCGGCTGTGAAAGAGTCAAGTGCAGACTGGAAAGCATGGATGGATAGGAAAAAATACGTATATCCTGATCCAAAAGTGAAAGCCTACGCAAAGACTATCGCGGCAATCGACGAGCAGTTACCTAACTAATCGTTTATAATATTGGTGCCTTCGGGCACCAATATCCCATGGACTGGCTTCTCTTAATTTCAGCACCTTTCATAGGTATAGTGGTTGGCTTGATGCCAGCTCTTGGAGCCACCCTTTTACTAATTTTAATGTATCCTTGGCTTGTCACGTTTGACGTGGCAACGATTATTATGTTCTATGCCATTGTGGTAGGAGCAAGAGATTTCAGTGGCAGTGTGAGTGCATTGAACTTTGGACTTCTAGGTGAGGTTACCAGTGTTCCTATACTGAAAGAACGTAATACAATCGTAAATGACAATAAGAACATGAACGCCTTACGAAATACAATGTTAGGAAGTTTGTTCGGTGTAGCATTTGGTATGACGGTGTTATGGATATCAGTGGCACAGGCAAAACATTATCCATGGCTACTACGATCCGACGTCACGGCTACCATGCTAGGACTAGCCATATTGTTCTTAAGTGCATGGAAAGGCAACAAGGTGTGGGTCAACTGCCTGCTTATGCTTTTTGGTTTCTTTGTTGGCAAGGTTGGCTTCGATGCCGCCACAAACACTGATTTCATGGTCTTTGGAAACATGTACCTGAGTGGAGGTATTCCAATCTGGCCGGTACTGTTTGGTTTGTATGCCATGCCAATGCTCTTTGAAGTAATCACGCAGAGCAAACCCGAATACCTGGATGTAAGCAAACAGAAAATTACGTCACCTATCAAATTTTTCACTATGCTAAGAAGCGGAACAATAGGAGCAATATGTGGATTGGTGCCATTCGTTGGCAGTACAGTCAGCAGTCAATTGGCCTACAGCATAGAACACAAATTCTATCCAAAGGATAATTCTGATCATGCTCTTGCAAGGGTGAGTGCCGCGGAGACTTCAAACAATGCTGGACAGGTCACGATGCTTATTCCGTTGCTGGTGTTAGGTATAGCAGTGCAAGGCAGTGAAGTGGTATTGATCAACATATTATCGCAAGTGGGGTGGGACGTTCAGTCTCTAGTCACACAAGACTTCATGTTTAAACTGATGGTGGCATTGGTACTGGGTGCAGGTGTAAGTGGTCTATTATGCTACAATCTAGTCATACACTTGACCAAATGGTTTGTGAAATATTTCAGTATACTTTTGGCTTGTTTGTCTTTGTTGTTCATCGTTAACATTCTACACATAGGCTTCCAGGCTGATCAACTTTGGTACTACCTTATTGTATTTCTTGTATCATTAGCGATAGGCCTGATTTCAAGGAAATTTAAAATAGATCACGTGCCTACCATACTAATTTTCCTATTGTTTGATAGTTTCGATGGACTTGCAAGAGTGTTATACTTGATATATTTGGCCTAATATGTTTGAAAATCATTATCATTATTCAATAGGTAAAAGGAAGACACTACACAAACTTGAAGCAATCATGTGGGCTAACGAAAAGAACGAACCGATTAGATTCCATGTGCCATCCTGGATGGAAAAAACACCAACACACATAGAACCAGAAGAAAGCCTAGAGCAATTATGCATCAGGAGTGCAATTAGGATACGTGAGGAGTACAAGTACGTGAAACTATGGTTCAGTGGAGGCATAGACAGCACCTACATGCTAGATATTTTTGTTAACAATAATATCCACATAGATGAAATAATAACTGTAGGTTCCGGTGTGCCAAACTCTGATTGGGAGATAGACGACGTTGCCTCTCCTTACTTGAAAAGTATTACAAAAAATATACCAAAAACAAAAATCACAGTTAAAAAACCTAGCATAGAAGAATATAAAGATTGGTACAAAAAAGATTATTTCTTTGAGAACCACAGAGACATAGGAAAGGTGGAAGGTTTTTACTCCATGAGATTGGGTCGTAAACTTCAATCCATCCATCTTTACGATACAGTCAAAGGCACAGTGAATGTAGTTGCTATGGATAAGCCATGTATTCTTTATCGCAATGGCGAATGGTATGCTTTCTTTCTTGACACTTTCCATGACAACCAAGTCGCTGACGAATACAATAATGCGTATCATCTGTTCTACAACGACGATCCATTAATTTTTACAAAACAATGTCACCTTTTGAAGAAAGCCATAGTAAATGGAATCAAAGACAAGGCAGAATACAACAAGGTGTGTTTTTCAACAGCAGAGAAGTATCAAAGTCTACGAAATAATTGTGTCAGAACGATAGACGGAAAACCTAGGAAATTTATCCTCAAGACCCCAATAGGTACAGGAGAAAAGGAATACGAAGCGGAGGGGTATAAAGAATCACAAGCGTTGAAATACATGGCCGAAAATCATCCTGCATTTTATAAAAAATGGCTACACGGTATTAAAGATCTTAACAGTATAGGTGCCGGAAAATATTTCAATAAACAAAATGCGAGATTTGGAGACGTTGGCGTGTTTGCAGACTTTAAGTCATTGGACACCAATTCTACGAAAAAAATAGATCAACTATATCCTAATGGCTTTTTTAACTAGTAAAATAGCGACTTTACCACAGGTTGACGGTTATACCATTACCATGTATAATAATGGTAAAACAAAGGAGAAAGAATATGTACAAATGTTCAGCAAAAGCAAGTTTGGTATTAGATCAGATTAGATCTAGATGCCAAGAAGATACGCAGACAAATAACAAGTGGAGAGGTAGATCAGGAAACTACATGTACATCATGGGCAGAGAGAATGCCGATGGTAAAGCAACAGGCGTAGTACACAAGATAGCAGAAGACAGTTCGCACAAGTTATGTGGATCATTCAAGATAATGAGTGATGGTATCATCACAAGGTTTACAGGTTTGTCAAAAGCAGACTGGAACAATGCGATGAGAAATGCAGAAGCAGAGTACAAAACGAAGTACGAAGCAGAAACAACAGAACCAGCAACAGAACAGAAAGTTGCTGTCTAAATTGACGATGCAGAGGACGTGGGCTCGAGTTCCCCAAGTGCCAGAGATAGGCCAATTTTCCAAAAATCTCGGCCCACACGCATCTTAGGTTATGTTGAATAAAGATCTTTTCGTATTCGGTGATAGTTGGGCCTGGGGATCTGAGTTAGGACAACCTGAGAAAGAAAGGTTTACTTTTTTGTTATCAAAAGAATTAAATGTAACAGAAAAAAATTATGGAGTTCCGGGTTCAAGTCTTTTCGAAATAAACTACAAGGTCCTCACAAAAGCACCTGTGAATGCATTTGTAATAGTAATCATTCCACCTGACTCTAGAATATCTACCATAAAAGATGGGTACGCATTCTCTACTGTTGATCGCTACAGTGAATTTTATAAAATTTTTAGTAAAAATAATGAGTTAGATTATTTTAATTGGAATCATAACTTATTGATTGATTCAATATGCCATAATCTTGCAGTCAATAAAAATAAATTTTTATTAATAAAAAACTATGGAAAGGTAAATTTGTTGCCCTTTAATGAGAAATGGAAACACAATATATTGCCGAACTCATTGCACAGTATCCTTAACGCTGTCAAACCAAATTTTCCAGGATCAAGTAATATATTCGAAGATTGGGATGGTCCAGAATCTAATGATTTTTCAGGAAAATATTTCGAAGGCTGTTTGTTCCATCCGAATATGTTAGGTCATCAAAAAATTGCAGAAATAGTTAGAGAGGAAATACATAAGACGTGGACCTAGGGTCACACGCATTCTTCGATCATGTTCAATAGACGTATAAAAACTTTGTTCTACACCGCATTGGTGTTTGTATTTGTAACAGTTGCCACCTACGTGGCCGGCACATTCAATCCCAACGATCATGTGGTCACTAAAATAGAGGACGAATTCCACAAGAACGAGATGCGGATAATAGAGGAACTTGGGTTGAAAGAACCAGAATTTGAGTTTACGGACAAGACATCATTCATCAACGCAACAAGTAATTGTGTGGCATACTTGAACTGGACCACCGACAAACACAAGCGGGTGCCTATCAGCATTGTAATCGCCATGGCGGGCATAGAGAGTGCATGGGGCAAGAGTAGATTCGCCACTGAAGGTAATGCATTATTTGGTGTTAGGACTTGGGATCTGGAAAACACACCACACATGAAGGCATTAGGAAATCCGGATGCCAGTTGGGGTGTCAAGAAGTACAACACAAAATGTCAGTCGGTCAAGGACATGATCCGAATCTTAAACACTCACCCTGCATATGAAAAGTTTAGAGATACAAGAGAAAAACAATTGGATTTGGGGCAATGGAATTATAAAGAATTGCTTTCTGGAATGACAGCCTGGAGCACCAACCCAGATTACCAAATAATAATACTCAATACCATAGTTGACAATAAATTACCTTAATAGTATAATAAAGCATGGGATTCATACAAATGAAACTACCGAAACGTATTAAGCACAAGATTGAGAATTCTAAGAGAAACAGAGAAGCACAGGCCAATCATGAGGAATGGTTACAATCGCAAGGCCTTGACAACTACACGTTGAAACAGAACTCCAAGAAGTTCAAAGGGTACGACATACCCCAGTATCAGTCAGACCCCAACCAACCCAAGTGTGGTGATAAGATTCCAGTAGATGGCGGAAACAAAAAAGAAGAGATGAGATATTCGGGTAAGAGAAAACTGCTTGGTATAGGAATGATGCACAAAAGCAATCTAGTGCCTATCTGGGATGAAGAAGGAGCGAAAGAAATATCGACGATGCGTAGGAATTAAATACCTACATGTCAGATACGGAAATCCCAAAAACCATTACATTAACTTCACAAGAAGAATTTTCATGTGAACTGCACGAGAACGACAAATTAAAAGACACATCATCAAAGAATAAAGAACACACATTTGATGTTGTCAACTTACCCTGTAACATAAAAATTTATATCAAACCTTATAAAGTCCAACCTTTAATAAGAATCAATAACCTTTTAGTAAATTACGGTCTAGCAGGTATCACACCTTGGGATCACATGCTGGAAATTAACTTACAAGACAATTTTTTTGACAGGTATTTTAACAATATAATTACCAGCAAACAAAAATATCTAGAAGTGGACACTAAAACAATCAATGAAAAATTGGGTCTTGTAGAATTAACAGATTTAATTGCAGAAATAGAAGATAATTTGAAATGAAGTCAGTCCTATTAACCAGTCTACCCAAGTATGACCTAGTCGCCCCACCGGCCGCATTGGGAATCTTACAAGGTATTGCAAAGTCTCATGGGTTGAACACCAAGGTATTTGATTTCAATCTTTATCTAAATAGAAATCTTTCTGAAACTGAATGGGAGACCGTGGACAACTGGTGTGTGTCTTTACAAAACGACATACACAAAGAGTTGAAAGAAAAAATATTAAAGTTATGGGATAAAGGCATATCTGAAAATATGCCTCCTAGTTGCGAATATCTTCTAATAAGTGTTTTTTCATACTGGAGTCTTTACGTAGCAAGATTGATCACGGAGCACGAAGGAAAAAAAATTAAACCTTACAAACTTATAGTGGGCGGAAGTGGGGTATCTAGTAAATTTCCAGATACCAACCAATATTTTAAAGACTGGAACGATGAACACAAGCACATAGAACACCTTATACTTGGCGAAGGTGAGAACCCTTTGTCTTTGTTGTTTTCGGGTGGAAAAACAAAGTACCACGATGATAAATTAGATTCTTTTCCTTTCCCTACCTATCAAAACTTTGAGTTAACAGACTATGAGGAGAAAAAAGTTTACGTGACTGGTTCTAGAGGTTGTGTACGTAAATGCACTTTCTGTGATATAGAAAACATATGGCCTAAATTTAGATTCAGGAGTGCAGAAAGCATTGTAGAAGAAATAAAACATCACTTCTACGAGAACGGTGTAACAAGATTTGACTTTACAGACAGCCTCATAAATGGATCAACCAGCAACTTCTATAAATTTAACTGTCTGTTGGCAGAAGAAAAAGAGAAACACAAGGATCTCAAAGACGTAGGATATCTCGGACAAGCCATCTGCAGACCAAGAAATCAAATGCCTCCACAACACTATGAGGCGATGTATTACGCAGGGTGTAGGCAACTTACCATAGGAATAGAATCATTTAGTCAATCTGTAAGGAATCATATGAAGAAGAAGTTTGCAGATGAGGACATAGAGTATCACTTAGAACAATGTGGATACTGGCAGATACCTAATGTTTTCTTAATGATTACATGTTATCCTACAGAAACATTGGCCGATCACGAAAAAAACGTGCAAGACCTAAAAAAATATCAAAAGTATTCAAAGGCAGGTGTGATAGAATTTATGCGTTGGGGGACAACCATGCACATAGTACCAGACACACCAATTGCTTCTCCTAGTATGATAAAAGAGCTAGGTATCAAAGCACCTAATGGCAATGATGTGTTCCACGAGCCCGGGGCATCATACACGTGGATCGCTGAAAGTAATCCAGGCCTGGACGTAAGGGAAAGGATCAGAAGGAGAGTGGAACTGCACAACGAAACAACTAGACTTGGGTATCTTCAGCCGTCTTCCAAAATGGAACTTAAGACTGTGCTCAAGATGTCTGAATTTGTTAAAGGTAAAAATGAAAATTAGATATTATCAAAAAATCGATGGCTGGAGATGGATAGGTTTTTTACTTGCCATGATTGGTGCGTTTATTCTCAGTAATGCCAACCCCAACACGCAATGGTTAGGGTGGGCCATCGCTACATGTAGTTGTTCTATTTGGATATACATGGGCATCAAAGACGGTGATACTCCGAGAGCATTAATGGAGGCCATGTATTTGTTGCTGGCATTAAGAGCAATCTGGAACTGGCTACTATAAAAGTCAATGAAATCAACCATTCTAGCAAGATCAACTATGGTTGACGTTTTTGGAAATTATGCTATAATTGTTACATGATTAGACTAATAATACTATTTGCAATCTTCCTAGCGGTGTATCCGATGATAGGTGACGGTTGGGCACAGTTCAGCAATGACTTT
>Ga0209535_1003215_pt1 | contig 10461 bp, 15 predicted proteins | sample LinPmetageLP28_FD_184041 | JGI IMG/M metagenome (GOLD analysis project Ga0209535, IMG submission 184041) | Marine viral communities from the Pacific Ocean - LP-28 (SPAdes) (version 2) | ecosystem: Environmental > Aquatic > Marine > Oceanic | place: Pacific Ocean | collected 2009-08-22
AGAAATGAATAAAATAGATTTAAATAAAGAAATGGCTTGGGTTACTTTTCTTAATGATGGATGGGTGAAAAAATGGTTTCCCGTTACTGACCATAAAGGTAAACATTTAGAGTGGGGACCTGGTATTATGGACCACTGTAGAGCACAGTTTAATCAACTTGGTCAATGGGAAAGTTTTGGTATCGCACCAACAAGTCAAATGATTATATCCAACGCAGTTAGAGATAACCTTTAATACCGAAGAAAGATGAAAAATATAAAAACAATTATTAAGAAAATTGAAAGTGTTGATGTGGTGTTAATTTTAGCCGCATTATTATATGTAACTTTCTTATGTTTTCAAATACCTAAAATGTTTTAAAGTATGAAAAATATTATATTTGATTTAGATGGAACACTTGCACTTATAGATGATAGACGAGCACTATCAACTAAAGATAATGGTAAAATTGATTGGGATATTTTTTTTAATCCAAATAATATAGATTTAGATAAACCAAATCATCCAGTTATAAAGGTAGCTCAGATGTTTAAAGATAATGGGTTCAGAATTGTTATCCTTAGTGGTAGATTAAAAACTACTAAAGATGTAACTAAAAAATGGTTACAAAAATTTAATGTACCTTTTGATGTTATAAAGATGAGACCTGATAATAACCAATTTAAGTTTATGCCTGATGATGATTTGAAACAAGGTTGGTTAGATACTTTATTTACGAATAAAGATGATGTATTTGCCGTATTTGATGATAGAAAAAAAGTAGTTGATATGTGGAGAAGTAATGGGTTAAATGTATTCCAAGTGGCTGATGGAAACTTTTAAAAAAATAAAAAGGTAAGTATGAATGTAGTAATGTTTATAGTAGGGGCAGTAATATTTAGTTTTTTTGTAGTGGGTATAGTATGGGAAGCTAAAACTGAAAAAAAATTAACAACCGAAAACTATGAGCATTACGGCGGAGAAGGATGTGACCCACCAGTAAAGAATAATTTAAAATAAATATGATGATAAAAGAATTGACGTACAAAAAAAGAGGGACAGATGAATATTATCCACCTCTTAAATATTATAAGATGAAAGATGGTACACATGTTGCCATATATCAAGGATTTAGAGGTGAAAACCCCGATTTAGATTTCATAGTAAAATATCGGGAACCAGGAAAACGTTTAAGAACTCCAAGTCATACTCATTGGATTGTTGATTTATTAGTTAAATGTGAATATAATAAAGGTTTAGTTAGGGGTTTTGTTTATAATATGTTAGATAAATATGACCAAATGGACCCATTTAAGACTGTCGATGAAAGAGATAACTATGTTTTAACGGTAAAAGATGGGTTAGACGATGTTTATAATGAACTTAATGGTCACGGTTATTACCAAATGGATACGTTAACCGCGTTTATTGAACTATTTATTAGATGTGAAAAACAAAGTAAAGGGGCATTTATGTTCAAAGCGTTATTGCAGTTAATTTTAGACTACTGTGATGACATAAAAGATTTTTACCAAATAGTTGGTTATTCAAAAAGAGTATAGTATGAAAATATTAGTAACAGGAGGAGCTGGGTTCATCGGAACTAATTTAATAAAGAGATTATTAACAGAAGGACATGAGGTTCATTCAATCGATAATTATGATAGTGGTTTGAAAGAAAATGAAGTTGATGGGTGTACCTACCATGTGAGTGACATACAAGTAGTTGGTCTTATGGATAACGACTTCGACATGATATATCATTTAGCCGCCCTTTCAAGAATACAACCTTCGTTTGATAATCCGTTGTTAACTTACGACACTAATGTAACTGGAACTCAAATGGTTTGTGAATTTGCAAAAACTATTGGGGCTAAAGTTATTTATGCAGGTTCGTCTTCAAGATGGCACGACCCATATCAATCACCATACGCGTGTTACAAACATCTTGGTGAGGAAATATTAAAAATGTATCGTAAGGTTTATGATTTAAACTGTGAAATTGCACGTTTCTATAACGTTTACGGACCTAATGAAGTTGTCGATGGAGATTGGGCCGCAGTTATAGGTATTTGGAGAAGACAGGTAAGGGATGGTGAGAAAATAACAATCGTAGGTGACGGTGAACAAAGAAGAGACTTTACACACGTTGTTGATATCGTAGATGGTCTTTATAGAATTGGGATGACTGATAAGTCTCATGATGACGCATGGGAGTTAGGGACGGGTATAAATTACTCTATTAATGAAATGTACTCAATGTTTAAAAATAAATTTGGGGTAGACCATATATTGATACCTGAACAGAAGGGTAACTACCGAGTCACACTTAGAGAAAATAACGATACGGTAGAAAGACTAAAATGGAAACCAAAAGATAGGTTACTTGATTATATAAAAAGTTTATAATAAGATACACTTACGTTTTGTTGATTAAAATTATTTCCGTATATTTGTAAAACAAACAAGGAAATATGACAAAAAAATACGACATAATTGAAACTACTACTATCGAGACTCGATGGGGTGAAACGGTTACTCGTAAAAAAATTAAAGACGAGTTCTTTAAAGATTCAAACATTATTTCCGAGTTACAGAGTTCCCTTGCTAAGAAAGAGAAAAATGATTGTGTTGTTAGAGCTATGATGATGACTTTAGATTTACCATATGATAAAGCACACAAATTTGTAAAAGATAAGCTTAATCGTATTAATGGTTATGGTACTTACACTAGTCGGTATATGAGTAACATTATTAATCGTCAGAAAAACGGTAAGAAGTTTAAATTGATGGGATTTCACCCTTCAAAAACGTATGGTGATAGAAAAAAACTACTCAACCCTAAATACAAGAAAGAAACAGGATATACTGTTAAGTCTTTTATGGAACAACATACTAAAGGTAGTTATTTTATTATAGTTAAGGGACATGCGTTAGCTTTAGTTGACGGTATTCTTTACGGTAATTCAGATGAACAGTACAATGGTTTTCGTAGACAAGTACATTACGTAATTAAGTGTCAGTAATTATATGAGTGTTGACATGTTTGTAATTGGTGAGATGGTTAGTTGGTTAGATTCAACATACTTTATTCAGGAAGTTAGAAAAGATGGTTTAATTTTAAAACAAAATTTCAGTATAGGTACGGTATTGACAAAACCAATAAAATTTAGCGAAGTTGTAAAGATATAGTGTTAAATATTTTTTTTATAGATAAATCCGCCGTATATTTGTATAACAATAAGGGTTTAACACTATAAAAAAAGAAAGATATGTATATTAAAGAGTATGACAACGTAATGGGTAAAGGATTTTCAGTAGAGCAATCAGTTAATGGTAAAATGTGTAAATTCATGGTAAGTGATAACGGTTTTGATTCTGAAACTGAATATGAATACAGAGCAATAACTAAGTGTGTTGCAGGGTTTTTAACAATTTCAGAGAATAAAGGTAAACTTTCACAGATTGCTACTCGATGGGAAAAGAACAGACTACATACACTTGAAGTAAAAAACCAATACGGTAACTACCAAACTGTATTAGCTATGAAAGGTAGTAAATTCTACATAATGGATAAAGTTATTATTGAGAATTTAACGGTTGGAGATGTTCACTCTAGTTTTCCTAAAATGGCTGACCATGGACACTGGAAAAATATTGGTTCTAAAACATGGGCTGACCCAGCTTACGGAGTGTTAGTGGATAGTTTTAAAAACATAACTCTTCAAATGGTTTAAACCATAAAAAAACCCACCGATTGGTGGGTTTTTAATTTATATATAATTAGTTTTAGAAGTCCATGTTATCGTATGGGTCTAACAAACTTCTTTGTTTAAAACCAACACCTCCAACATACGTTTCTCTATTTCTAATTTGACCTCTATAGTATTCTAACATTTTTTTAGCGACCTCTCTATCATACTCTTTGTCATCTGTTTCAGGTACCATATCGTCAATATATATTGACCCTCTGAATCTTCTTAACGGCCCTTTATGGTCGTATATATCATTAATGTCAGACTCATCCATTTCAAAATCAAAATCCTCTACAGGATATTTAATAAACTCTTCAGTTTCTTCTTCATCATCTTCTAATTGTTCTGAAACCACATTGTTATGAAAATCAATCCCTTCTAACGATTTAAAGAAATCAACAAACTCACTACGTTCATCGTCCATCTTACTTATATATTCTTCAGTTTCTCTATAGGGTTGAAGTAACTCAGGATTCTCACAGTGAAAATCAACGTGAGCTGCGTAGTCTTCCATTGTGACTACACCATCATTATCTAAATCAAAATGTTGATAAAGTTCATTAGGACTTATAATACCATCTTTATTTTCATCTGCAGAGTCTTCATTAATAGGTTCAGTTTCATCTTCAATAACCATATCGGTCATATACTCTAACATTTTAGGTCCATAGATATCTAATAAACGGTTGATGACAATTTTAGGGTTTTTTCTCATGTATCTCACAATATCAGCGGGGATTTGACCACTGTATTTACCAAACACATTTTCCAACTCAGTTTCTCTTGGTGTTTTACTTATTTGAGGTTCGATAGTAAAATCTTGTTCAATAAGTTTTTTTTCTACGGCTTTTTGTATTATATTTGTAAGCTCAGATTCAGGGATGACAAGTTTTTTCATAATAATTTGTTTTTTCTTATAAATATAATTAGAATTAAAAAAAAGTGTAATATGCAAAAAAAGTCTAAACCTTATATCTTATTTATTTTTTCGGAATTCAAGAAGGGTTCAACAATCCTAAAAGATATACCGTTACAATTATCACCAATAAGTTCATCAAAGTACCTTAAATATAATTATACCGACTCAACTGTCGTGTGTAATTTTGAATCAAATTTACTTTTTGAAGATTTAAGGGAGTTTATTGACAGTACTATAGGTTTAATTGTAGACCAGTGGTATTTATTTGAGCACCCAAATAAAATGGCGGTACATATTGATGACACACTAAAATTGAATTTATTTGATTTAGAAACAGAAAACATACAATATGAAAAAACACCTAATAAACAGGATGATGATGAAATGTTAAAGATTATGGATTACTTCTTACATAACAGTATTAAAAATTTTGATAAAGATGAAATTGATAATATGTTTTATAATGAGGAAGAAGATTCTTTAATAAATGAGCTTAAATTGAAAAAAAATATTACCTTTGTAAAACCAACACTAGATGAACTGCTTGAAAAAGTTAAAGAAAGTGGTGTGGAGAAATTAACTAAATACGAAAAACAAATATTAGACGAATATGCGAGAAATTAGAAACAACAACAGTATGTATACATTAAATCAAGATGACATTCAAATGTACTTAAAAGACTTAAGACAAATTGATGTTATGACCCCCGAAAGAGAAAAGGAGTTATCAAATATAATGTGTTCAAATGACTGTACACAAGAACAACGTGACTCAATTCATAAAGAATTATTAGAGGGTAATCTTCGGTTTGTTATTACGGTCGCAAAACAATACCAAAATCAAGGGTTAGATATGTCTGATTTAATTGCTGAAGGCAATTTAGGTTTAATGAAGGCGATAAAAAACTTTGATTGGACCAAAAAACTTAGATTTATTTCATATGCGGTTTGGTGGATTAAACAATCAATACTACAATCTCTAAACGAAAACTCACGTACTATTCGATTACCTGTTAATGTGGTTCAAGATTTATTTAAAGCTAAGAAAGTTGCTCAAAAAACCAATACTGAATTAGATTCTAAATTTACAAGTCTACCTAAGACTACATCTGTAGATAACTATATCAATGACGAGGGAGACACTCTAATCGATTTAATTGAGAATGTTGACTCAGTACAACCTGATGAAGGATTTAATACTGCAGATGAGTTAAAAAACCGTTTATTTGGGATTATGTCAGTACTTGATGACCGAGAAAGAAATATTGTTCAAGAGTATTATGGGTTGACAGGTACACCAAGAACTCTTGAGGATATTGGTGGGGATTTCAGTCTAACTAAAGAAAGGGTTAGACAAATTAAAGAAAAGGCATTACGCAAGTTACGTAATGAAAGCTCTACTTTATTTGATTACTTATAGGACTTTTAACTATTTATAGATAACAAAAATTACTTTATGGGTATTTTAAAAGAAATAAAAAAACGTATATTTCCAACTATAGTAGCACTCTCAGCTTTGTCTGTGAGTGTTTCTGCTGCATTTTATTCGGTATCGGGACTTAGTAAGTTATTTGCTGGAGCAACTTTTGAGGTGATAATAATGGCGTCATCACTGGAGGTATCTAAATTGGTTATCGCCTCACTATTATATCAATATTGGGGTAAGATTAACAAATTATTAAGATTATACTTAACTTTAGCGACAATCATATTGGTACTTATCACTTCTGCAGGTATTTACGGATTCTTATCTGCTGCTTACCAAGAAACCGCAACTAAGTCAGGTATTGTTGATAAGAAAGTTGAAGTTTTAGAACTTAGAAAAAATAGATTTATAGATAGTAGAGATTACTTAATAACTGAAAAGGGGGTCTTAGATAAAAGTATTTCAAGTCTTAGAGATGGTTTATCTAACAATGTTATCCAATACAAAGATAAAGAAACAGGTCAAATAATTACAACAACTTCTTCAAGCACAAGAAGGGCATTACAAAATGAGTTAAATACTGCGGTAACACAAAGAAATAAAATATCTGTTAAGTTAGAGACCGCTACCGATTCAGTTAACAGTATTGATATTAAAATTTTAAATACTGAGAGTAGCGCTGAAATCGCAAGTGAATTAGGACCACTAAAATATTTAAGTGAATTAACAGGTAAACCTATGAATATTATAATTAACGTACTTTTGTTAATTATTATTTTTGTATTTGACCCATTAGCAATTTCATTAGTAATTGCATCTAATTTCATGTTTAATCAATTAAAAGATAAAAATAAAAATGAGGATACAGAAAAAGATAATTTAGTAGGTGACCCTATAGATATATCAAAAGAGGCGGGTAAAATTGAAAAAGATTTACTTAATGATGAACCTAAACCTTTAGAGGTTTCTGACGAATTACTAAGTAGATTAGAAAAAGAATTAGGTAAAATAGACACCAAAGATACTAAAAATGAAAAAAGTATGGTGATAACTGATGATTTATTAAAAAAAATTAATAAACTATCACAAGTGATTGATTTGGAAAGTGACGTAGAAAAACAATCAGAGAATATAGAAAAAAAAGAGAATAATAAAGTCACTCCACAACCAAATAAACGTATTCTAACATATAGAAGGAGAGATGGCGGTGAAAATTCAAAAACTGACAGGACCTAAACCTGTTGGTAATTATAAAAAAAAGAAACAAATACTATTAACACATACGGGTCGTAATGCTAAAGATTATTTAAATGGTCTTAGATATCGAATGAGTGGTAAATATAATAAATTACCTCATTATGTGATTTCAAGAGAAGGTGAGATACATGAAATTATACCTCCTGAAACCTATAGTTATTATATGGATGTGAAGTCCCATAATAAATCTACAATAATTATATCATTAGAAAATTTAGGGTGGTTACGTAAAAACCCATTAGTTGGGGGTTACATTAACTGGATTGGTAATATTTATAAAGATAGGATATATGAGAGGAAGTGGAGAGGTTACTTTTTTTGGCAACCTTACACTGATAAACAAATTAAAACTTTATCTGTATTAGTTAATCAACTATGTGCGGACTTTGATATACCTACGACCTTTATTGGTCATAATGTTAAAGTGGATAAAATTGAGAAATTTAACGGAATTGCGTCTTACAGTAACTACTATAGGGAAAGAACCGATTTAAATCCATCTTTTAACTTTGAAGAGTTTATAAAAATAATAGAAAATGAGTAATCAATACGATGAATTAAAAAACTTACTAAACGTATCTAGAAATATGTTAGGTAAGAATGACCTTACGGAGTCAAGGAAAGTTTTAAAAAAGAACGGACTTATCAGCGAACAAGAAATCGATGATGATGGAGCAACTAATATCGAAGTAGATTCGGAAGAAGAAATAGATATCCAAACCACACCTGACGAAGATAAAAGTAAATCATATAGAGTTTCTGGTGGTTTAATTACCTTACATGGTAAGACAAAACAAGAATTAGAACTTTCAACCGATGAAAAAACATCATTTCAGGAAACTATGGATGAGTTTGTGAGTGAAGTTTCAGACTTATCTGATTTTGGAACACTAAACCTATATCCTAATAATGTAGATTGGTCCGGTAAAGTTATAGACTATGATGTTGAATTCTATTTTTCTATAGGTGAAGATAACGGAGTTTACATTAATGGGGATATGATTAAACTAGATGATGGTTTAGTTGAACTAATAAGTAAACTAACATCTTTCTATGATAAATTTAAAGCTAAGTGGGCTTCAGTACTTTCACAAAGAAAGAAAACAAAAAATATAACATCGTAATGGTATTATCTGGGTTTTTAAATATTATTAATAACGTTTTTGATTTTATTAAAAAAAATCCTAAATTCTTTTTAGGTGTCGGTTTTTCACTGTTAATCGTTTTATTACTAAGACAATGTGATAACATTAAAGAATTAAAACACGAAATTAAAACTAAAGAAGTTGAATATAACAATGAAAAGAATAGGTTCTTTAATAATATTCAAACTTTAAAAGATTCGGTAGTCTTTGTAGAAGAAAACAATGTGTATGTTAAATCATTATTACGAGTTAAAGAAAATGAATTAACCGTATTAGACAGTAAGTTACAAAATGCTAAGACCAATATAAAGTCATTAATTGAAGAAATTGATAAAGACTCAGAGGTTAAAAATATATATGTTACAGATATTAGTTCGGAACTAACTACTAATGACGTAATGACTAACATTAAGAAAGATAGTGTCGGTAATTTATCGTTAGGTATTAAAGATTCGAATCAAATATACACACTCGAAACTGAAAGTTGGTTTAAATTAGTACCACATAAAGATTCATTAAAGATAGAGTTAGTTGACAAATTTGGTTTAAATCGGTCATCACAACTATCACACAAGTTGAACTTTTCATTAACTTTATCTCAAATAGAAATGAGTAACGGATTAACCAGAGTACTGGTTCAGCCAACGGACAAAGAAGGTCAATTCATACCACCAAGTATTTTACAGATACCATTTATTAATGGTGTAGAGTTTATGGATGTAAAACCAAACATTATTCCACCACCACCACCACTAAAAAAGAGAAGAGGTTTCGGTATGCTTATTGGTCCTTCATACGGTTTATATAACGTAAATGGTTCATTTCAACCGACATGGGGTATAGGAATAAGCGTAGGTTATAAGATTTTTTAATATTTATTAATATGGCACTAACACAAGCAGACAAAAAGGATATTGAAGTTATGATAAGGAAAGAGATAAAAGACTTCCTTGGCTCAACAACTATCAATCAATTTGAGAAAAAAATTATAGATAAAATACAAGATGAAATAAAGAGAGGTAAGATTACTAAGGATGTTAGTGAAATCGTAGCCAAAGTAATGAAGGAATTTTATAAAACAATGTGGACCCAAAGAAGTTTCTGGGAACCAAGACTAAAAAATGTTAAATAATGGAAAATGTTTCACAACAACTTAAAAAGGCGATAGGTAAATCAATGACTGCATCTATGGCTAAAAATTACACCGCTCATGGTGATAGCGATTCGTCAAGTGAGTTTATGTACTCCGCTAGTAAACTTAAAAAAGAAGTACAAGAAGATGGTAATGAAGGATGGTCACCTCAAATAGGTAAGACTGATGGGTTATCGAGTGATACGTTAACAAAAATATTAACTAAAATAGCGAAAGATTTAGATGATGAGGTAGAAATCACTAAAGGAGAACCAACTGAGGCGATGGGGGCATCATCTGCAGGTGCGTATGTTGGACCATTATTTGGGGAACGTAAAAAGAAAAAAATTAAAGAAGAAAAAATTAAAGGTGGTTTAGCTGATAATATGACTTTAGAGGACTTAGCAAAACATCATGAAGTAGAGATTGATAAAATTATTGATGCTATGGAAAAAGGTGTTAATATGGAATTTGAACATACTACTGAAATGATGGTGGCATTTGAAATTGCTATGGACCATATATATGAGGACTTAGATTATTATGATAAGTTAAAAAAGATTGAATCTAAAGAAGCTACAACGTCATCATCAGCTGGAGCATATGATGTACCATTTGGAGCACCTAAAAGAGACCCACTTAAATTAGATACACCAAAAAACGTCTACTCAAAATTAAGGTCGGTCACAGACAAAAACTTCCCAAAACTAGGTGGTCCAGGAAGTAAATACGTAAAAATTAAAGATAAATGTAAAAAGTTTCCATACTGTAATCAGGGAGACATAAATGCTTTAGAGTTCTTTGAAAACAATATAGTTAAAGAAGCCATAAAACGAGTATCAAAAAA
>Ga0209535_1003216_pt1 | contig 10459 bp, 13 predicted proteins | sample LinPmetageLP28_FD_184041 | JGI IMG/M metagenome (GOLD analysis project Ga0209535, IMG submission 184041) | Marine viral communities from the Pacific Ocean - LP-28 (SPAdes) (version 2) | ecosystem: Environmental > Aquatic > Marine > Oceanic | place: Pacific Ocean | collected 2009-08-22
TGATTTGATAATTTGTGATCCATGATAATCTCCTATAGTTTATAGTACTATTATAACACCGATTGCAACGTTTGTCAAGTATTTTTACCATTTAAAATTATTTTTATAATATTCTACGATTCTTGGAAGTTCTTCGGACAAAATTTTCTCCGGCTTCCAGCCTAAATTTCGAAGTTTACTATCATCCAATGCGTATCTCACATCTTGGCCTTGTCTTGCAAATCCAAGATCCAAGTGATCTTCTGTTTCGTATTCATCTTTACCAAAAAAACAATCAAGTATTTGAGTTGCTGTTTCAATGTTTTTTTGTTCGAAACCGCCGGCAACATTAAATATTTCATTTATCTTTCCAGACTCTATAATCTTAATCACAGCTTCAGCAGTATCATCAGAGTGTAGCCAATTTCTTACCGGCTCTCCACGATCATGTAATCTAATTTTCTTCCCTCTCTGTAAGTGTTTTACACAAATTGGAATTAGTTTTTCTGGATATTGGCCTATTCCGTAGTTATTGGTTGGTCTAAGAATAACATATTCCAAATTATAAGTTCTAGCCCATGCAAAAATAAGCATATCGGCTGCTGCTTTTGAAGCAGAGTAGGGGTTTGATGGTTTCAAAATATCTGTCTCAACATGACTTCCTTGCTTTATGTCGCCATAAACCTCATCAGTTGAAAAGTGAAAGAACACTGGTCGTTTCTCAATGTTTGCAGGCTTCCTTCTTATTAGATCCAAGAGGTTCTTAACACCATTTATGTTTGATTTAAGAAAGTCTTTGGAGTCAATAATACTATTTCCGACATGAGATTCTGCTGCGATGTTTATGACGTAATCGCAGTGCGGAAGATAAGTTAAATCAGCAATATCTTCTTTTAAAAAAGTAAAGTTCTTATTTTTTCCAAACTCGCTTATTAAATCAGTATTGGCTGCATAGGTGCATTTATCAATACCATAGACTTGCCAGCCTTTCTCTAAGCATCTTTTGGTGACGTGAGATCCTATCAGACCTAAGCACCCAGTTATAACAACTAATTTCATTTTAAAACTCCAACGTAATCACTACAAATACCATAGACATTCATTTTAGAGTATTTCAAAGTATCTTCCAAGGTTTTGCAAACTATAATACTCTTCTCCGTTACATCTTTAAGTGGATAGGTCCAAATAAATCCATTCGAGGTCAGCGTGTAATCATCTTCTTGGTGCCAGAAACATAAAATATTTTCATCCAACATCCAACGTAAGGCATCAAGGTTTTTTGCGTGACACCAAAAATTTTTATTTTTTAAATAATCTTTTCTCACTTGATACTCGGGACCATCATGTCCTAGGTAAATTTTATCATGTATTTTCCATACATCCACTTCTACATTATAACCTAGATTTATGGCTTTGTCAAGATATGTTGGATTATTTTCTAAAACACTAGTTCCACTAATGTTTCCTCGGTGAGATATTAGTAACACTCTAAAATTCCATTTTAATTAATATAATTCTTTGATTGTCTGTCGGGTATGTGCTTTTCAAAGTATGGATACAGCATGGTTGTTGGGAGCCTTCCAGAATAAATACTTGTAGACATGCGTGAAAATTGATAAGGCGTAAGGAGACTTTCTGGGGTCATACCAAAAAATTTATAATTAAATACCCTATGAGAGGGGGCGTGACCATTTGCAGCCGATTCTTTGTGTAGTTCATTTTGACCCTCTTCCCAGTTAGATTGATGACAGATGCCGATTTTCTCAAACGCATCAAAACCTCTTGGATTATCCATTAGGGGTTCTAAATTATTATGTAACCTTCCATGGTCATAATCATTAATGCAAGTCTTATCTGGATTGTGATAGACTGATCTAATAAAATAATCTGCCTCTTGAAAACCTATTCCGCAATATCTTTCATCCCAAATTCCAACTTTTCTGATAGCATCAGGGGTGTAACTACAGAAGCAGTCGCCATTTCCTGTTGCAACAAAGTCAAATCTCTGATGGAGTTCTATGACCTTGTTTAACCATCCATCAAAAAATTTAACGTCATTTTGAGCATGTATTAGAATATCACAATCCGGATCATCTAGACTCTTAAATCCATGTAGGATTGATTGGTTCCAGTTTCTGGATAAATGTCCAGTTGAAAAATCTGGTCTAGCATTATTATGCAAAACAGTAACCAAGTCTTTAAATCTTTCCTCAACAAAAAACTCTGTGTGATTGTTTATTATGCAAATTTCTTTAAACCTAGTGCTATCACATGTGTTAAAGAAACTTTCTAAAGTTTCATTTAGTGCAAGTGGTTCTTTGAACGTTACAAAGTAAATTTTTAACCTCATCTTTTCTCCAAAAAACTTCTAAGATCCTCGGGAGTACCCAAACCCCACATCTTGTGGACATAAAATGGAACTAGAGACTTATTGTCTTTAATCAATTCATTATATACAGGGGCTATATAGAACTCGTTGTTCACTCTTATATCCTTTTCTATCATCTGCTCTGCATATTTTACGAAATCAGAACCCTTCCTGTACCAATAAATACCGCATGTTGCAATATCAGAAATAGGTTTTTTCTCCGCGACTTCAGTAATGAATCCTCTTGCATTCGTCTTAACAAAAGACCATTTTGGATGCACAGCGTTGAATGTCCAAACAATCGCATCAACATCCGTCATACTTCTCATGGAGATAAAATTTTGTCTTTGGTATTCTATGAACTGATCGGAATTTGCAATCAATAAGTCTTCATCATTATCTATAAACTCTTTAGCCAACAGTGCGGTGCATGCAGCACCCTCTGTTAAAGAATCAACCTCGACTATTTTGCAGCTATTATTCGTTATTTGATTCAAAGTATCTAGCAGTCCTGCATATTGTTCAATGTGTCTTTTTCTAACTAGAAAAATATACTCAGATACAAAATCTAAGTTTTCTACAACCTTTTGAATCATCGGCTTACCTCTCACGTCTATGAGTGGTTTTGGGAACGTGTACCCTTCTTTTGCAAAGCGACTTCCTTCTCCAGCCATTGGTATTAAAATTTTCATATTAAACTCCCTATAGTTTTAGTATTTACTTCACTAGCATCTTTTACTTTTATAACATTTGCGCCGCTATCGGTGGCAGCTTTCAACCCCTTTGGGGAATCCTCAATTATAAAAGTGTTATCTTTATTAATTTGGAATGCCTCCATTAGGTAAACATATCCTTCCGGATTGGGCTTGGGCTTATCTACATCTTGATTAGTCAAAATATAATCAAAAAATCGACGGATGCCCGTTTTTTCCAACATTAACATAGCAGTTTTTCTGATGCTATTAGTGTAGCAGGCTACAATATGACCCTCGTTTCTTATAGCCATGAGCATCTCAATTTTTTCAGGTCTCAAGATTGCAGACTCTTCTATTATTTTTATTGTTTTTTCTTGTTTTAAATCGTTTATTTCACGATGCTTTTCTATGGGCACACGACCGCGCTCTGAGAGTATTTTTAATTTTTTACTCGTCGGTATACCGTTAAATGTAGACTTATGTTCTTTTTGTGAAAGTTTGAATCCACATGTTTCCATCAAAGCCTCATTTAAGGCATCTCTATGCCAGTCGCAAGCTTCAACAAGTACACCATCTAAATCAAAAATAAATAATTTTTTAGACATTTTTACCTCTTTTGTTTGGATCTATTTTATATTCAGAATGTATTTTATTCAAAATCTTGGGATAAGATTCATAATCCCACCTGCCCTTTACAACAGCTGTAGATATATATGGGTAGATTGAGCTGTCCCAATGAAACATTCCTCTTTTGTTCTCAATTCCTTCATGGTAGTAGCAACTTGAATAATTAAGAAATTCAACCAAGTTGTTTGAATTGCTTTCAAACTCCCAAATGCTTCCACCTTTAGTATGTTTGTAAATATTTATAAGGTTAGATTTTTTCACTATTGATGGTTGGATTGCGAAAAGGAGATTGTTTGGATTATAAAACAAGTTTTTAGACCTTAATCTATGCTCTATATTATCATAAGAGGCTTTGGTAAGTTTTATGATGTTTACTTCGTCCATTTCGACTAGGTTTACCAAGTTTCTCATCAAATCCCATCGAGGCTCTTCAATCAAGAACATATCTTCATGATGAAATATTAAAACATCCTCCTCTATTCTTTCCAAACTCTTATATACCCTAGATTGATAAGGTTCACTTTCATCATATAGAATAAAATTCCAATCAGGATTGTGATATTCTCCAACCTTATTTGTTATTAAGTATTTCTTCTTATTTCTTAAAAACTTATCACCTTGACCAAACATTAGGGGCCAAATATCAGAGTAGTCATGGTGAGAATAAAAAACATATGCTTCCATTAAATCCACCTCGTTTTTTCATACAATCCATTGTTCATACAGAACCACTTGTGGTGTAAGTGGCTGTCGGTGATTCTCCACTTAGGAAACTTCATCAATACGCTACTTTTGGTTTGCCTATCTATTTCATTTGTAAATTGCCTAGGGTCACTAAAATCATGAACATTAAATAAGTTAGAGTCAGGCCAGCCTGTCTGTAGGGTCTTTTCGTATCTCGACATTGGTTTGAAATCAGATAAAACATTTTGATAAATTTTAGAATATTCTTTCATTATTTGCTCTGAACCATAAAACCACATATCTCCATATCCAACATTTTTTTGATTCCATTCAGCAGTATATAAGAAGTCCATATCGTTTCTTGGGTCAAATTTTATTTGATTAACACTTGAACCACCTCTTGCAGATATATCAAATCTTGTAGTTAAAATGCAGTCATAATCTTTATTAAAGGCCAAATTTAGCGATGCGGCTCTAGAGTAATAGAAACTAAGGATTCTACTAGCTGTTGCGTTTTTATACATCGTTTTTGATCTTTGAAACAATTCATCAATATAATTTTGATAGATTCCATTTTCTTGACAGACCTTATCGAAATCAATTTGATTTTCAAACAAGGTGGATTTTGGAGAATACATTTTCTCAATTTGTTTTTCAAATTCTGGTTGCCAGCAGTGCACATAAAAGTCAACACTATCACATTTTGAAACAACTGTTTCTTGCAAATGCTTAAAACCTAGGTCAGAAGTGGTAAAATCTCCAGTACTAACAGTTCCACAATAACCATGAAGACAAACTGCAAGTTTCATTCTATCACCTCAATATCTTTGAATAGTGGAAATTCTCTCAAGTCCCTATAGAATGGTTGTTCTGGTAAATCCTCTACATGATCTGGGTAGTTCTGCATGAGCATTAATCCTCGTGCTGCTTGTTCAGGGGACATGTAAGCGTTCCAGCCATTAATTTCAATATTATCTTCGTGATACATTACTTCTCCACGACCTTCATATCGGGCTTTCCTGAACCATTTAGCGGCTTCTTCGCTATCTGTAAGTATCATGCCGCCCTTACCAATCTTGAGGTGTTTTTTGATATGAAATGAGAGACACATAAGCGATCCTGCAATGTACATATTGCTTGTGAATCTTTTTGCTGCGTCCCAAATTGGATACGGCTCAAGTTGGTAAATTCCTTGCCACCTATAGTCTTTAAATTTTGGTGTTCCTCCGGCGTGCATGATGGATTGGGGAACCGACAGGTATGTTCTAGATGGAATTATAACCTCATCGACACCATAATACTCACAACACAATAATAGTGCATCAGTGCAATTATCTGTTGATACTGCGTATTTTGATCCGCAATAGTCAGCAACCGTTTCTTCAAACATTTTTACAATCTTATATGGATTATGTCTCATGTACAACTCCGCTTAATTATTTTTATTCATTATAACATATTTGTAGAAGCATGTCAATAAAAAATTAAACAATTTCGTATTTTATAATAATTTTCGTATCGTCTATCATAAACCATGCAGGGTATTCTTCATTGTTACAAATACGAATTTCATCCCAAAGATCCGCCAACCTCTTGCTAACGTCCAATTCACAACTATCAGGAGTTCTCTGCTCACTGTAACTTGGGGTACCTGTTTGATCGCGAAGAACTATGAATCCTTGTCTCAATTCATCAATAAATAATTGGAAACCTTCTGATATTCCTTCTTTTCTTTTTTGATCTAAAATTTTAATTGTGTCCAAATTTGCTATAGGTTTATAGGTTTGATTGACAATTTTGCCGTTATCCACATTTTCATCTAACTTATAGAGGGTGACTACTATGTGCTCTCTCTTGTTTAGGACTGACCATTGCAAGGGACAGAATCCTCGACCCTCAGGTAGTGGAGTCTCATGTGTACCAAAGATTCCAATCTTTGGAAGTTTCAAAATTTCGGGAGGTATTATCCTATATAATCCACTTTCAAAAATTAAATCATAAGAGCTATCTATCTGCCTTACTTTAATTTTGTCATATTGTATTTTTTCTTTATCTAAAATTTTTGAAAAACAATCCGATCTGGATCCGACAATTCCAATTTTTAAATCAGAGATTTGCTTACCTAATTGCAATACCACACTTACCCCCACAAATCCATCTGTCTGATAAATGGACTACCTGAATTTAACCAGTAGCCAGTCAAATATCCTCGAGTATATTTCCACCCCTCCAAATCCAACAGGGGATTTAAACACGAGCCTATATCCAAAAACGTATTGTTGGGATTATCACTAAAACAATCATAGATTATAAAATTCGACAGTGACGCAGCAGAACAAAGCACTATGGCGTCAGTTATTTGATTATCTTCTATATATTTTCTGAGCTGCTCTGAGGTGTTATAGTTATTTATCATACAGTTTGATCCAATAATGAACTCTCTTGAAATCTCAAAAGGCAACTTGCTTGTGTCTGCTAGTTCGTTAACTACATAGATTATTTCTCGACCTTGGAGAAGTGGGACCAATTCCTCTATGAAACGATGATAGTTTGCATTTATTAATAAATTTGCAAACGTTAAATTATCGTGATCTCCACCATGAAAGTTTATTAGCCAATCAAAATTTTGTTTTCCAACGTGGCCATCGGTAGAGGTACAAATACCTTTATAGTATTCATCTTGATTGTGCCTATAGCACTCAATCAACTTCTCTCTGTAAAATTGATGCTTGTCGGGGTGAAACTCTTTATGTTCTTCTTTGGTGTACCTGTTTGGACCAGTAATTTCACCAGTCACATAGTGATTATCGGCGAGTATCAAGGTTTTATCTTGAAGAATAAAAAGCTCTCCATCGGAGAATCTTGTAAAAGCAAAGTTTTCTTTTTTCTCAATTTTATTGAGTAGTGCATCAAAAGCTAAATTAAAGTCCTTCATTTATCACTCCATTTTGGATAGGGAAAGTTATTTGCTATTTTGAAGGTTTTTTTGAAATCCTCTGGCCAGTCAGGCTTTACTTTTCCATCTTCCGGTCTTCTTGGTGGAAGATATACTGTGAGGTTATTTTCTAAACAATACTCAAGAATCTCTTTCACTCTATAGGAATCAGTGTGTCTCGAAACTCTGATGTCCCAGCGGTGGTTTTCTTGTGGTTCAAAATCACCCTTTAATACTTGAATTAACAATTCGATAGCTATCTTATCGGAAGTGGCTACAAACTCTTCTTCGGTCATCTCTGGTTCATAATGGAACTCTTTTGTTTTTAATATTTCTCCGCCATCAACTCTCTCCGCAATCCTCATGATGGATACGCCCCATCGTCCATTAGCCAACATCCTGCCCCACACTAATGACGCGCCGCCTTGAACATTTGGTAAGATTGCTCCGTGATTACCAATAACTTCAAACTTATTTACTATATTTTTAGGCACAATACGTGAGTCGCCAAGGGTTATGATCATATCAATTTGTTGTTCGGTACAAAAAGAATAAAAAACATTCCAATCGCCGCCTTTATCTAGATGAATGTTATTTTGTCGACAAAAGCTATCCATTCTTACAGAATTAACTTTCCCCAACAAGCTTTCATCATCCAACCCAAATAGGCCGGTAATTTCATAACCATCAAGGTTCATTATCATTTTCATTGACTCAAGTGTTAGTTTTGTACTACCAGTAAATGCTAGCTTAATGACATTATTGTTTTTGACCATCGTCTAGCAACCTCCTTATATCCTTCATGAGTGAAGTGTACACCATCAATAAGGTGAGCCCCGAGTCCATCCATCTCACATACTAAGAAGTTCATTTCTTCTGATATTTCACGAATAACAGAATTATATTTTAAGATATACTCTCTATTGTTAATATAGTATGGGCTAAATTCCAAATCAGGAAGGGTAGCTACTATTGGGGTCTTTCCATTGGCTCTTATTGAATTAATAATTTGTTTTAAATTATCACGGTAAATGCGAAGTGGCATTGGAGACTTTGTATCATTTGTACCTATCATCAATAAAGCTATTTTAGCACCGGAATGGGATTTTAATATATTCCAACTCCTTCTTAATAGGTCAGAACTAGTTTCTCCATTTATTCCATAATTATGACAAATATAAAACTCACCCGTTATTTCAGACAAGATCGTACCCAACTCAGCAGGATATGATCTACCATATCTATCTCTAGCACCATAGGTCAGTGAATCGCCCAAGCACACTATTTCATTCCAAATCATTTTAATTTCTCCATTTAATTTTATTTACGGTATCCCAACCATTATCAAAAGCATGCTTAACGCAGCCATCCCTCTCACTAAAAAAGTCTACGTGAGATTTGGCGATATTATTAGATGTAGCTTTATCATCAATACCCAACTCTGCTCCCATTAAGGAACCATGTAATTCAGGCTGCTCAATTGGATGGGGAGGGACATAAGTTTGCAGTCCTGCATACCTCTGTAGGCAGTATGAGAATTGGATGTCCTCGCCATTGTCCCAAGTTGGAGGGATTTCTCTCCATAAATATTGAAGCCAATCTCTCTTAAAAAACCAACAGTGACCTACATAATCAACTCGTTCTGTTTCAGAGTTTCTACTTGGCCAACCAACCCTCTTTAAGTCATGAGATCTGTGACTCTTTTGAGTGAGTCCGTGTGTTCCCAACATGCCTTCGTGTGTTCTCATCGTATCTAGACAATTTTGGTGCCAAAGGATTCCGGGAATAGTATCATCGTCATAAATAGCTACGTATTCCGTGTCGGCCAATAATGCTCCGGCAAATCTACCATAAAACTTCCAATTAAAATCATTCTTAAAAATCCTATCTACACCAAGGGTAGAAGGGTCAAAACCCTCATTATCTTCATGATGATTAATCCATAACCAGATTTGCTTTGGTTGAACTGATTGGTTTCGAATAGCATCAACTTGCATCTTTAAATTGTAGGGCCTACGATAACAATTCAAAATTACAGTGATATCACCTGTTGTTGAACAACTACTCTTAGATTCAAAAATCTTTTCCTGTATCTTATTGATAACTGTTTCTCTCTGAGAGTTAACGTAGTCAATTAATTCTTGACCTTTAAATTCTCTAAACCATGGCTCATAAGTACAGCCATTCAAGTTGTTCGTTACCAACTTGCAACCCAACATTCTTGCCTCTAGAATAACTCGACAGAAACTTTCCAGAGTCTTTGGAAAAAATACAAACCTTTCATACTTTGCGAGCGTAGATAAGTAATCTTCGTAAGGTAGTTTATCAACGAGATCAAACTCAATACCTTTGGACTTACAAGCAGAAATGGCCTCTGCGGTTCCTTTGATAACATTTGAATCATTGATGATCATAGCTTTGTTATTTTTTTCACAAATTTTGCTGCGAATTAAATCAAGTTGTTCAGATGACCAAAGAGAGCAACCAAGATTGGTAACATTGTCGATTCCCAAGTTCATCGATAAAATTTCTGCGTGCTTTACCGACTGACAGAAAACTTGCTTTGCTGATTTATAAAAATCTCTATTTGCGAGTTCTTGAGGTGGGGCTCTGAAGTCTTTGAAGTTGGCGGGATTTCGAGTGGTTAAATACTTGTGATCATGTTCTAAGATACAGTATCTGTCTCCATAGATTTGCAACAACTTCTTAACTTCGTCAGATAGTCCAATAAAGTTAGAGACAAGAAATACAAACCCCATCTCCATATAAAGATTGAAATGTTTCTTTGTAAACTCTTGTGATCTAAATTTGCATACCTTGACGTTTCTACTTCGTAGCTCCTCAATTAAAAGATTATCGTAAATCTCAGCTCCACCAGAAACTTGATCTACGAAAAAGTCAGAGATAAAAACTAACTTGCTCATTCAAACTCCAAAACAACTTCCTCTTGAACCTCTATGATAGAAGAATCAAAGCCCAAAATACTATCTATAAAGCCCTTGTAGAGAGTTTCTGTATTGAAGTTTTCATTTACTAACCCTTGCAATTCAATTGCTTGTTGCTTATATTCATCCCAACGCTCATGAACCATTTTTAGAGCCATCTTATAGGAACCCTCTTCTGCATAGGCCCAGTTAGACCCACGGTCAATAACTCCTTCCCACAAGATTT
>Ga0209535_1003217_pt1 | contig 10454 bp, 13 predicted proteins | sample LinPmetageLP28_FD_184041 | JGI IMG/M metagenome (GOLD analysis project Ga0209535, IMG submission 184041) | Marine viral communities from the Pacific Ocean - LP-28 (SPAdes) (version 2) | ecosystem: Environmental > Aquatic > Marine > Oceanic | place: Pacific Ocean | collected 2009-08-22
CTATTTAAATCAAATTTTGATTCTATTGATTGGAGCAAAAAATGATCTTACCTTTTCCTATGCCTCAAATTTCAGATGAAGAACGTCTTAAAGTTTTAATTCTTAAACAAGCGTCTGAGATAGAGCAACAAAGAGTTTTAATAGAACAATTAAAAAAAAGAGATAAGGATAAAAATGAGTCATATTGAATATAACTTAATGCCTCAAGGTCAGATACTTCAGGATTTTTCTGATTGTCGCGCTAGAAACTCATTTATTATGGGGCCGTTAGGTTCTGGCAAAACTGTTCAATGCATACTTAAATTATTTGATTTAATGTGTGAGCAAGAACCTGTAAATGATCAGTCACATAAGAACTATGGTGTGCGACTTTCTAGGGTTATTGCTGCTCGTAATACTTATTCTGAATTATTCTCTACAACCATTAAAGATTGGTTAGAAATTCATGGCGAGTTAGGTGACTTTAAACAAGGGAATAAAGAACCTCCTACACATTACATAAGGTTTAATTTAGAAGATGGAACAAGGGTTGAGTGTGACGTTATATTCATTGCTTTTGATCGCCCTGAACACGTTAAGAAAGCTAGGGGTATTCAAACTACATGGGTGTGGTTAAACGAGACTAAAGAGCATTCTAAAGCTGTTTTAGATATGCTTGATTTACGTCATGGTCGTTACCCATCTAATAAAGAAGGTGCGCGTCCTACTCATCATGGGATTATTGGTGATAGTAATGCGCCAGATGAAGACCATTGGTACTTTAAACTAGCCGAAATAGAGCGTCCAGAAGACTGGGCATTCTACAGACAAGCTGGTGGCGTTCTAAAAGACGGTGAAGAATGGAAGATAAACGATGATGCAGAAAACCTAATTAACCTGCCTCAAGATTATTATAAACGTGGTCTAGCTGGTAAAACTAACGATTGGATTAAAGTTAATCTGGCTAATGAGTATGGTTTTGTATCTAACGGAAAGCCTGTTCATCCCATGTATACCGATTCTGTTCACTGTCAACATTTAGAATTTAAGCCAACCCATGATTACCCTATTGTTTTAGGTTTTGATTTTGGGCGTACACCAGCCTGTGCATTCTTACAAAGAACATCTATAGGCAGATGGGTTTGTTTTGATGAAATGGTGTTAACAGATTCTGGCGCTGTAGACTTTGCACCTACTCTCAAGCGTTATATTGAAGAAATGTACCCTGACCACAATTTTAAAGGTTGGGGTGATCCGTCTGGAAATAATAAAAACCAATCTAATTCTGAAACACCGTTCCAAATTATGAGGGCTGCTGGTATACCGTGTAGTCCAACACAATCTAATGACCCTATGAAACGCAGAGCAGCATTAGAAGTGCCTATGAAAGAAATGTGCATGGACGGTAAGCCAAGATTCACTGTCCTACCTAAAGCAGTTATGATTAGAAAAGGCTTACAGGGTGGGTTTTGCTACAGACGAGTACAAGTATCGGGTGAAAGATACACTGATGAGCCAGATAAGAATGAATATTCACACCCAGTAGAAGCATTAGAGTATGCATTACAGGGTGAAGGTGAAGGAAGACAGGCGTTAAGTAGGCAAGGCTTTAGTAAGCCAGTAACAGCAAAGGTAAAGTTTAGTGTCTTTTGATGTATACGTTGTGTTTACTAATGATGATGGTAATTGGTGGTCTAGGTTTTTACATAAGGAAATAAAACATTGCTTTGTTATAAAGCCAGATCAATCACATTACATTGTTTACTCTAAAACTACTGAAAAGTTCGACTTATTCACCAGTTGGAACAAAGATGATATACTCGACGAACCTTTTATTATGTGCGGGTATAAACAAAAGGGAACAAATAACAATTTGTTAATGCTAAATACTTGTGTTGGTCATGCCAAACAACTATTGGGCATTAATAATATGTTTATATTAACGCCATATCAATTGTATAAACATTTGTCGAAACAAAAGAGGCAAGAAGATGAAAAGACCAAAGGCTCCAAAGCCAACTGCTGAAGAAAATGCAATGGTTATGCGCCAACAAGCTGCACTTGATGAAGAAATTGCAGAAGGTGAAAAGCGTCTTAAAGCTGTAACTAGAGGGACGTTAGGAACTAAGTCATTATTGGCTAAAGCATCTACTGCATCTAAAGCAAAAACTAGTAGGGCTGGTCGTGGTGGAGGCGGTTATATGGGCGGGTATACAGGCGGTGGTATGTTTGGATTATCTGCTAGTCAAATTGCATCAGCACAAACACAAGCTAGTGCTAGATCAGGAACAGCATAATGGAATTGCCGAAGGAGTTAGGGTCACTCAATGATTTAAAAAGGCGAGAAGCTAAAGCATTTGAAATTGCCATGTATTGGCACGACATACTTGATGATGTGTATGAGTTTTTTCTACCTAATAGAAATTTGTTTGACAATAACCGTCAGGGTCAAAAGAAGATGGAGCGCATCTTCGACTCTACGGCTCTGGAGGCTATTCAACAAGGTGCTAGTAAATTACAAGAAAATATAGCACCAATTTGGACTAGGTGGGCAACATTTGCACCATCAGATCAAGTTTTAAAAATGCTAGAAGAAGGTGACTATGGAGTATCTGAAGAAGACATACGAGCGAATTTGGAAAAACAAGCAGTCATCATATTTGATTATATTAATCGGAGTAATTTTGCTACTCAGTTTTATGAGCACGCTCTGGATTTACTTGTGGGTACAGGTACTTTAAGAGTTGATGAAGAAAATGACACGAATATGCCTATTATCTTTAACGCTATTCCACAAAAAGGTATAGCATTTGAAGAAGGGCCATTCGGAACTATTGAAACACACTGGCGTAGGTTTACTGTTAAGGCTCGTAACCTTGAAAGGCATTGGATAGGATTTAAAGCATCTGAATCTATTAAGGCTAAGATTGAAAATTCACCTGATGCTGATGTAGAACTTAGTGAAGGTGTTGTATTTATGCCTGATTCTAAGACATATTACGGTTGTGTGTGGGTTAAAAGTGAAGATCGTATAAGCTGGATGCAAGATTATGGCCCATCAAGCCCTTGGGTAACTGGAAGATACTCTAAAGTATCTGGTGAGATTAGAGGTAGAGGGCCAGCATTACAGGCATTGCCTGATGTTCGCTCGTTAAACAAAGCAAAAGAGTTTGTTTTGCAGAAAGCTGCTATTGATCTGGCTGGAATGTACACAGCTACAGACGATGGAGTTACAAATCCTTACAATATAAGCATAAGCCCAGGAATTGTTATACCAGTTGGTTCTAATAACTCGTCAAATCCTAGTATTCAACGGTTAGACACAGGAAGTAACCTATCATTAGCGCAATTTGAGATTGTTGAACTGCAAAATGCTATTAAGCGTGCGTTGTTTAACGATCTTCGTGACCCTAGCGGCCCTGTACGCTCTGCAACGGAAGTAGCATTAGAGTCTAGGGAACTAGCAAAGAGGATTGGTAGTGCATTTGGTCGGCTACAGACCGAAGTATTAATCCCAATTATTAAAAGAGTTGCTTATATTCTGACTAGACGCGGATTAATTACTCCGATTCAGTTAAATGGTCGAGACATTGATATTAAATTCCTATCTCCGTTAGCTAAAGCTCAGGATGGTGAAGACTTAATGTCTGTTCAGCAAGCTGTAGCATTTGTTTTGCAAACTGCTGGCCCAGATCAAGCTAAAATTGCTTTTAAATTAGAAGAATTTGGATCATGGGCTGGTGTTAAAACAGGTATGCCAGCAGAATTAATGAGAAATGGTGCGGAAAAAGCTGCTGTTATACAAGCTGGAGCAGAAGCTGTTAAAGCTGGATTGCCTACTTCATCACCACCTGTACAAATGCAATGAGTTGGAAGGAAATAGATAAAGCGGCTGTAGATAGTAAGGCCGCTAAAAAACAAAATGCAGAAAAACGCTCTCAAGTTGCAGAATTAGCAAAGGCATATAACAGATGCTTTAGCGATGATAATGGTAAAAGGGTAATTGAAGACTTGCATCAACGATTTATTTATAACAATGACACGCCATTCGGCTCACCTAACGCTAATTATGAAGCGGCATATCATAATGGTGAAGCTGGCGTAATTAAATTCATTATTAATCAAATAAACCAAGCAGAAACTTTATGACTGAAGCAAATAAAAAACGTGCTGTGAAGGCTACGCCAAAAATTCTTGTGCCTGATGGTGCCAAAAAGTTTTTAAAAGATTTGGGTTTTGAAATGTCATGGCTAGAAAGTTTATCTAAAGAATATAATTTTGAATCTTTTGATTATGTGCAAAAGTTTTGTGCATTTAGGTGTAATAAAGATGGCAAGCACGTTGAATGGATTGATATTAATACACTAGCTTTGTTAAACGGCAAAAGAAAATTGTTTGAAATAAAGATGAAACATCAACCACTAGGCAAAAGACGAAAGATTATTAATTTACCTTGGGAGTAAATAATGGAAGAAGAACAGACCGCGATTGAACAAACAAGCGATACTCTGTTAGACCAAGCAGAACCATCTTTAGGTGAAGGTGAGTATTTTTTGTCTGACGGTATTAAGGGTAGCGGAGATATACCAGAGTGGTATATTCCACATAAATACAAAAGTATATCAGACCAAGCTAAAGCATATTCTGAATTAAATAAAAAGTTTGGCGGGTTTACTGGCGCACCTAAAGACGGTTATGCAACTCCAGAAGGAATTGAAAATGACGATGCTTTATTGTCAGAGTTAAATGCATTCGCTGAAAAAACCAACATGAGTCAAGACGCATACAATGATGCGTGGGAGTTATTGTCGGCGCAAGATCAAGCAGTACATCAGGTTAATCAAGAAGATGAGTTAGCTAAGTTAGGCGATAATGCTCACACTAGGATTAAGACTGTTGAAGGGTTTATGAAAAACAATCTTACTCCAGAAGCATATGAAGAAGCGCGAGAGTTAGTTACTAATGCTGATTCTATTAAACTAGTAGAAATGTTAGTTAAAGCTACTTCACCTGTAAAACTTCCTATTGATGGAGGTGAAAGCCCTACAGGAGTAACTTGGTCTGACATTGAAGCTGAGATGTTTAAAAAGAATGAAAATGGTCAATTGTTAAGAAGTGTAAACGCTGAACATGAAAAGAAAATACAGCGTATGCAACATGAGTGGGGAGGTGACAAGCCCAACATAAGTACAGTAGGTTGATGTAACTACATAATGTAAGTTATAATCGCCCTATCTGGATACCATCTTAGTATGCCCAGTGATTTAGGTTGACTGCTGACCAGATTACTGGGTACTCAGCATATACCTTAAAAAATTGTTTTTAAATTACTCTTTTTTGAGGATACACACATGAGTAAAACTTTATCCGCTGTTGCGGTTACGGAATTTGACAGCATGGTCAAGCACGCCTACCAAGGTAGTGGTCTGCTGAAAAATACTGTAACACAGCGCAACAATGTAGTTGGCGATACTTATAAGTTTCGTCGTATGGGGAAGGGACTAGCTAATCAAAAGTCTACTTCTGATCTTGTTACTCCTATGGATGTAGCGCACGAATTTCGAACTGCAACTTTGCAAAATTGGAATGCTCCTGAGTATACCGATTTGTTCGATGCTCAAGATGTAAACTTTGACGAAAAACAAGAATTAGCAAGCACTATTGCTGATGCTCTTGGCCGTCGATGTGACCAACTTGTAATTGATGCTATGGATGCGTCTACGCCCTTAACTACTACTGTAGGTACTGGTGTTGGTGGTGCAGGAACAAACCTTAATATGTCTAAGATTATTAAAGCGCAAGTTGAATTGCGTGATCAAGGCGTGCCAAACAGTGATTTGTTTGCCGCTGTAAATGCTCTTGGGTTGTCAGGTTTGCTTAATGACACTACTGCTACATCTGTAGACTTTCAAGCAGTAAAAGCACTTGTTTCTGGTGAAATTGACACTTTAGTCGGGTTTAAGTTTGTTATTCTTGAAACTCGTACCGAAGGTGGATTGACTACTGCCGGACAAGTTGTCGATTCGTGGTTCTTCCAACGCCCTGCTGTAGGACTTGCAATTGGCATTGATATGAAAACCAGTGTTGATTACGTGCCAGAACGAACTTCATTTTTGTGTAACGGAATGCTTAAAGCAGGTTCTGTTGTGCGCGATGAAGGTGGTTTGGTGAAAGTTCAATACACGCAGAACGCATAGGAGGCTATCATGGCTTTTGCAAGAGTTGGATTGTGTCGCATAGGCGGCTCTGGAACTGGTGGCAGCACTTGGCAATATACGTCTACAGACAATAAAGCGGCAATTGATAATGCCGATTATTTTCTAGAGGCTATTAGTGAGTTAAGTATTGGTGATCTTATTATATGTAAAGACACTACTACACCTACTGCGCCAATTGTCCATTTGACGTATATCAAGACTCAGACCGCTACAAGTATTACTGCGGCTGGTGGCTTGTTAATAACTGCGTAATAATTGGGGGCGCAAGCCCCCTTTTTCTTAGGAGAATAAAATGCCAAAAGGTAAAGGTACATACGGAAGCACGCGTGGCCGACCGCCTAAAGTTAAAAAGCCAAAATAAATCGGAGTAATGTATGCGTAAAGGGTTGTATGCAAACATTCATGCCAAGCGCAAAGCTGGTAAGAAAATGCGTAAAAAAGGTGCTGCTGGCGCACCAACTGATTCTGATTTTAGGAATGCAGCTAAAACATCTAAAAGTATGCTGAGTAAATAAAGTCATGGCTGAAAAGATTAAATTAATATCCAATGCTTTGATATTGATTGGTGACTTACCAGTTACATCTCTTAGCGGCAATACTCGCGCTGAAACAGTAGCTGTTAACTTGTATGACAATATTGTTGAAGCAGAGCTATCTAAATTTAGATGGGGTTTTGCTCGACGTAAGGCACAGTTAGGTTTAACTACTGAAGTGCCTGTAGGTAATGAGTATAGGAATATATATCAATTGCCTACCGATATGCTTGCGTTAATTAAAGTTGATCCTGCTATTAATTATCAGATTCTTGGCACTAAGTTATACGCTAACACGGCTGGCCCTGTTTACTGCGATTACACCGCAAACATACCGCCTAGCAACTGGCCTTCTTACTTTGCAAAAATGATTGAGTATGCACTTGCTATGGACTTTGCTCCAGCTATTAGAGATAGCGCAGCATCATCTGAATCTAATGCAGCTAAGTATCTTAATGCGTCACGCATGGCGCGTTACACAGACTCGCAACAACATCCTACTACGCCTCTCAGGAGCCAGCCATTTATTAGCGTGAGGCAGTAATGGCTAACTCTACATTTATGCAGACTAACTTTGTTAGTGGTGAACTATCGCCCCTATTAAAAGGTCGTACAGATTTAGATCAATATTATGCTGGTTGTGAAACTGCTGAAAATGTATTGATTGTTCCGCAAGGTGGATTAAAACGACGCGCTGGTACTGCTTTTATTGATGAGCCAACAAAACAATTACAAAGAGTAGCAACAACTTACATTACGGCAACTATGCCTAATGGTGGCACTGCTGCAAATTTAAATGATGGTAATAGGTCAACATTTGGAACTACTACAGCAGCTATAGGAACTACAGCAAATTATATAGTTGCTCACTATGATGTATTAGTTAGTTACGCTGAAAGATTAGATTTTATAAATATTTACGACATTCAATTTACAATTAATAATTCTGATTTTGATACATTTACTGTTCAAGTATCTACTAACAATACAACATGGACAGATATTGGAAGTATGTCTGTTAACGGCGAGCTTGCTTCTTATCAATTTAAAGTTCCTGATAATTTTGTTGCTTCTTACGTTAGAATAATTCGTTTAGGAACAAAAAATTTAACAACACAAAAAATCCAATTAAGTGAATTAAATGTTTTACTTGAAGATGTTGGTGGGCCAACATCATGGGTTGATCCAGTTCCTTCTGAAGTAAAAACATTTGAATTTAGCATAGCTACAGATAGGCATTATCTTTGCGTAGCAACTGGCGGTGTTGGGAATGTTGGCATTAATGCTATTGGAAGTATGGCTTTTTATCGCATACCTCACGCTGGATCAACAGTAACTACTTTTGTTGGAAATGTCCCACTTCCTTATTCATCTCCTTCAATACCAGAATTACGTGCAGCGCAAACTGAAAACGTAATGCTTTTGTTTCATCCAGAATATCCATCTAAAAGAATAATTAATACATTTCTTAACAGTGTTGATTCTTTTGTTATTGATAACATTCCTTATTCTAATGTACCTCAATATGATTATAACGATTCATTAAGCCCTACTCCGTCTAATGATGTTCAAAGATTAACATTTTCTAGTGGATTTAAATCGGGTGATACTTATCAAATAGATGTTGAAGGAGTTGTAAGCAAAAATATTACTTATGTAGGAGGAGGCAGTTCAAATGAACAAAATTCTACAATATTTAATTTGCAAAAAAACTTACAAGAAATGCCTGTGTTTGGTGAAACAGGTGTAGATGTTACTTTTGTTTCTGGCAATATTTATGACATAACTATTTCTGGAGAATCAACTAAAGATTTTGAATTATTTTCTGGTTTTCCTACGGCTGGCACTGCCTCTAATCAAGTAGGATTTGTTAAAACAGCAAATGGTGTACCGCGAAAAGAAGATGTATGGAGTGCCGTAAGAGGCTATCCAAAAATGGGCGCATTCCATGAAGGTAGGTTATGGCTAGGTGGGGCTAAGTCTAAACAACAAAGTTTATTTGCATCTAAATCAGGATCGTTTTTTGATTTTTTCTTTGAAGAAGGTGATGATGATGAAGGGATGTTTATTACAATAACATCCAGAAACTTAACAACTATTGTTGGTATTAATTCAGATCGTGGTTTACAAGTATTTACTGCTGGTTCTGAGTTTTTAGTTAAAGGTAGTACGCCAACTACTGTAGCTATTGAATCTCAAACACAGCATGGATCATCTAATTTAGAGGCAAAATCAATAGATGGTGCTACGTTATTTGTAGATCAAAACGGCAAATCAATTCGACAATTTGTGTATAACTTTAATGAAGATGCTTACACATCTAATGACATATCTGTTTTATCTTCTCATCTTATAAAACAACCAATAGATTTAGCGGTGCTAACAGGCACTACCTCAGAAGATTCTAGTTGGGTGTTTATTATTAATACTGATGGCACTGCATCTATTTTAAACACTGTTCGCGCACAAGACATAAATGGTTTTACTCAATTTATTAGTGCTGACTCTGGGCAATTAAGTAATGGAGCATCTATTCCTAAAGATGTATTTTCTGCATCAGTTGTTAACAACGATTTGTTTTTAGTAAATAGATATAGAGCTACAACTAGTACGCCTTATACATACAGCATTGAAAAATGGGATTTTAATAGATTGTTAGATGCATCTATTATTTTAGGTAACGTATCTGCTACAACAGTTTCTCTTGGCACTTCTCATTTTAACAATGCTACTGTTAGTGTAATTGGCAGTGGAAATAATTTAGATAAACGAACAGTCTCTAATACTGGAACAATTACATTAACAGCAGACGAATTATCTGGTGGCCCATTAAATTTAGAAGTTGGTTTAAACTTTGTGCCAACTGTTAAACCTATGCCTCTTAATACTAATATGGGCAAAGGTCAGAATGCTATGAAACAGAAAAAAATAACAAACATGAACTTTAGATTTTATGAAAGTGCTGGCATTTACATTGATGGCAATCCATCTCCTATAAGACAAATGACAACATTTTATAATACGTTTGCTTTTTTAATAAACAGTGGAACGCCTGTAGTTGGTAACTCTTACAGCGTTAATGGTGCAACATATTTTGCAAATAGTTTTGTTGGTGCTATTTTAACTGCAACTCGCACATCTGGGCGAGGAGCATTACCTGCTTCTGGTAATTTACTAGGAACGCCTAATTTAACTTATTTATCGGTTGATGCAACTAATAGCCCATTAGGTGAGCCATTTGAAATACGGACTGGTATTATTGAAGACAATAATGGCGGTAATGGCTGGGGTATAGATGTTGCACCATTAATTACAGTACCTGATGCAGCACCATTTCATATACAAGCAATACAATATGAGGTTGAGTCATCGTGAATTTAACAGTTCAAGACAACATTTATAAGTTTCAGAAATTAATGCAGTCTGTTGAAAACATAGACTTAGCTGTCCAACATCATTTTTCTAAAGGCTTGTACGCCAGAGAGTTATTTATACCAAAAGGAGTTTGTTTAGTTGGAGCGTTACACAAGACTAGGCATATGTTTATGGTTGTTACTGGTACTTGTAGAGTATCTAGCCAGTTTGGTAACGAAGAAATAACAGGGCCATTTATTGGTGAAACGCAGATAGGCACTAAAAGAGTAATATACGCAGAAACAGATTGTGTGTGGATGACTTACCATCCAACAGATTTAACTGACATAGCAGAAATAGAAGATGCTTT
>Ga0209535_1003221_pt1 | contig 10452 bp, 19 predicted proteins | sample LinPmetageLP28_FD_184041 | JGI IMG/M metagenome (GOLD analysis project Ga0209535, IMG submission 184041) | Marine viral communities from the Pacific Ocean - LP-28 (SPAdes) (version 2) | ecosystem: Environmental > Aquatic > Marine > Oceanic | place: Pacific Ocean | collected 2009-08-22
CAAAGCAATAGCTTATGAAAAAGAAAATAGTAATAAGTTATTACAAGCGCGTGAAATTTATAACCGAACCAATGGTCTGCAAAATATATCGGAGCATGAACTCAAAAAATTTAATGGGTTGATGAAGTTTGGTGTATGATGTCAGAGGCAGACATAATTGAGTACAATAAACTAACAGAACAGTTAGAGTTATTAAAAAAGAAAGGGACCCCGGTTGATGACCGGGGTCCTAATGATCTTACTAAACGAATAGAAATTCTAGAGTTTAGGAACGAGAAACTACACAACTATAATCAAAAACTAATCGAAGAAGTAAGATCGCTTCGATCTAAACTATACATAAAGGAAAACTAATGGAACCAATAGAACAAAAAATAACAGAACTAGAAATGAATGTTAGAGCATACAATGCTTTTTTATCTTATGCTCCTGATATAATAACAATAAGAGATCTTGTCTTAAAAACTGAAGGCGAACTACTTAGAATGCCTAACTTTGGTAGAAAGTCATTAAATGAAGTTAAAGAAAATTTAAGTTTAATGGGACTACGTTTAGGTATGACTGAGAAACAACTTCCTAAAAGAATGGAAGATATCTCAACAAACTTTAGCTATAACGTATTAAACCATGCTTCAGAAGCAGCTATCGAATCTCTTGACGTTATCTTAAAAAAACAACAATGGCGTTATTCTGACATTGAAAAATATTTTCGTGAACATGAAAAAATAATGGAGACATATAAACAAGCTTTAGAAAGATTAAAAGGAACAGAATAATGCTTAAAGGAGACAGTAAAGACTATAACTTACTTGCTAAGTGGGTTGAACAATTAAGTCCACGAGACTTTTATTTAAGTGTAGAGATTGGTGTTCGTGAGGGCTACGGCTCTCACGTCATCATGGAGAATCTTAAAAATAAAAATCATTTTCATATAGGTATAGATCCTTATGGAGACATTCTTTATGATCATGTAGATACCCAAGGAGGAGTAGTGCCTAGGTGGACAGACTTTGAGGGTAATATTTTATATAATCCAGATGGTTCTTTCAAGACTCCAACGTATCCTAACTCCATGAAACAAACTTTCTTAACTGCTTTTAACAAGCACGAAAATTTTATTTTATATCAACTAGAAGACATTGAATATTTTAATGCGTTTGGCCAGGGTGTACCTATTTATTACAAAGGTCAAAAAAATATCATGAACACTTATGACTTTGTACACTTCGATGGTCCTCACACTACCGCTGCAGTGCTACATGAAGCTCTATTTTTTGCTAATCGATCTAGACCAGGAACTAGATTTGTATTTGATGATGTAGATACTTATGACATGCGTGCAATTCAACAAGCGTTAACTCACTATGATTTTTATTTAATAGAACGAGGTGCAAATAAAATGTGTTTAGAAAGATCTAATGGCTTACAAAAATCCTAAAGATCCTGAAGTATTAAAGAGACGAGCAGAGATGGACTTTGCATACATGAACACGGAACGAGGATTTATAATGTCCTGCATTGCAAGAAAGTTTAAACCTAGTGCAAAAAAATATGGTGGTCATCCTGCACATGAGTCTATGGACAAAAAAGAATTTTGGAGATTATATATGAATCATATTATTCTTATGAAAGAAAAATTTCCAGACTCGGACGGAAGGCTTTGTAGATATTGTGAACATCCTTTTACATTTGAAACCCGGATGGGAGTTAGAGGTAAGGGACAACCTAGTAATCGTGCAACACAAAATTATAATAATTTTAGTATTGACCGATTTGATCCAAGACTAACTTATCAAAACAATAATATAGTCTTTTGTTGTGTTGGTTGTAATGATAGAAAACATAATAGTAACCCGGATGACTGGGAAAATTATTTAAGAATTGGAAAGGAATTAATAAATGATAAAGATCAATAAAAGATTTTACTACCCTACTTCGACTAGAAAAATTATTGATGGTAAAAGACATTACCTGGTAGGAGAAGAGAAGCTGCCGTCGGTAACTTCTATATTATCTGCCTGTCAAGGAGAGGAGAAAAAACAATCTTTACAAAGATGGAGAGATAGAGTTGGTGAAGCTGAGGCTAAAAAAATTACTGAGACTGCTGCAGCTAGAGGGACCCTTATGCACTCGGTTCTTGAAGGATATATGTTAGATAAACCTATTGTGGATTTAACGCCTGAAGGAAGACATGCTACGAAGATGGCACAGATAATCGCGGACCAGGGATTAAAAGGTAGACTCGATGAGTTATGGGCCACAGAATGTGTATTGTTTTATCCGGAGATGTACGCAGGTGCAACCGATGGTGTTGGAATGTATGAGGGCAAAGAAGCCATCATAGATTTTAAACAAACAAATAAGCCGAAACGAAAAGAATGGATCGAGGACTACTATCTACAACTTGCAGGATATGCCATTGCTCACAACCAAATATATGGCACCAATATCCAGTTTGGAATCATTCTAATGTGTAGTAAAGATCTATTATTTCAAGAGTTTCCCGTAGAAGGCGAAGAATTTAGACATTACGCGAACGAATGGTGGAAGAAAGTAGCACAATATTATAAGCAGAAAAAAGAATTTCAAGAAGTAGTTGACAGAGCCGGTATGTAATGTAATATAGGATATTATATGAAAGGAATAAATATGAAAAAATATAGTTACACGGCAACAAGAAGTTTTACTCAATCTTATATGATTACAGTAGAAGCTAAAAATGATGTAGAGGCTGCAAGTAAAGTGCATGCTCTAAGATATAACTACAACAATGAATGGTCAGAGATGGGTAAGTTGGAAGCTGACGATAAATTGACTGATATAGAAAGATGTGCAGTTGAAAATCCTGCAGATAATTATTGCGAGGATTGTGAAGGCAAAGGATACTATACTGATGTTGTAAGCAGTGGATTAAGTGATCCAAAAGATCCTTATCATGAGCCACATATTGAGAGATGTGATACTTGTATGACATTTGAAGACGATGTAAAAGCAAAGGAGTATCATGAAAGATCTGCTTAATTTATTAGATACATTTACTGAGTATGAATGGAAACAGGCTAAACAAGAAATGACTAAAAGAATTCCTAGTTTGAACATAGAATTATGGACCATGGGAGAGTTTCAAACCTTAGCTAGATTCTTAGCTAGTCCAGACTTTTCTGACATAGATGATTATAGAAGGAGGTTACACTAATGAAAAAAGAAAAATGGGATGGCCAATCAAGGCCATCCAACGATTTATACCGAAAAAATTTTGATGAAATATTTGGTAACAAGGACTTAAAAGGTACTACAATTTGTAAAGCCAAAAAATGTGACAATTATTTGTACAAAAATGAAAGCCCAAGTTTAAAGGGTTATTGCATGGATTGTGGCTAAAAAGCCACAATGTGTGATAAATATGTCACAATATGTTCACAATAAGGCAAGTTTCTCCCTATAGACTTTTTTTGCCAGAAAAGTTTTTTTGTTTTTCAATTTCCAAAACGGTGTTACAATGGTTACAATGGCTTTCAAAGTGCTATTATTCGCATATACCAACACTTCTAGACGATATTTTTGTAACAAAACGCTGTTACAATGGTGTTACAGCTGTTACAATTTATAATAATTAGCTTATACCAACACTTCTAGCAAACCCGTACGCGCGCATAAGAAAAAGTTTTTGAAAAAAAATGTGCCTAGAGAAAAAACCTATAGGTGTTATACAGAGGTATGATCAAGAAAAAATCCAAATATAAATCAGTCCTTATAAATAAAAAAAGATATTACTTTTATAAAATAACTTGGTTGGATATTTTGGGTGACGCGGGCCATGCTGATATTAATGAATTTAATGAGATGAAACCTGCAGAGATGATAACTCATGCGTATATATTTTCAAAAGATAAAAAGAATCTTAAAACGTTTGCGTCTTACGATAGTCACTTCGAGTCTTTTTCGGATCGTAATGTATTTCCAACAGGATGTATTAAGAAGTTAGAAAAGATTAATCTGTAGTTTCTTCAATCACTTCTGCGTCAGCGTCAATGATTGGTTTAAAGTTCTTTAATGCTTTCTCCAACTCTTTGTCTAACTCTGATTCGTCAACGTTATCTAAGTTCTTATGTAAATGTAGATTAGTATTATTTTGAAACCCTGCAGCCTTACCTCTAGCTACTTCCATATTACCTGCAGCACTCCAGGCTTTACTTTCCCTAGCCTCATCTCTAATTTTACCTAGTTCTGCCAGGTGCTTTTCATAAGTGATGTCATATTTTTTTAACTTCTCTGCCCTGAGTCTTCCAATGTATTGAGCCACCAAAGGATACATTGATGGGTTCTGAAGTCTACTTGCACAGACGTAAGCACCGTCTGGTTTATAGCCCGCAGCAATAGCACATTCAGAATCAGTCTTTCGACCTTCTTCTGTTACAATTAGATTTGCAAATTTAATTTGTTTTTCTGTAAGTCTTTTAGGAACTCCCATACTTGCAATATAAATTATTTTTGGTATACATTCAAGTGATGGTATCAGGAAAGCTATTAAGACAGGCCCTAGACAAGTTTATGAAATCGCCAGTAGCACAAGAGGCAAGAGTACAGGTGTGTTTACCCGACGGGAAATATTACGACATCAAGGACATTAAATTAATGGAAAACAAAATACTTGGAGTCCGAGAAACACATAGATTGGTGATGACTTTGTATTCATCTAAATGGAATATGGGTGAAGTAATTAAGAAAATTTAGTTAACTTTAATGCTCCGGACTTAACTTGAAAAATGATTAAGGGAGAGACTAAATTTTGGCATGAAATTAAAGCGTTCAACATTAAAAATAATTGCGAATTATCATTTACACGCGTGGAAAATAGTGCTGCACATGGGACTCCTGATCTATTGGTTTATAATACTTCTGGTCACTTTTTCACTGTAGAATTAAAGCTAAATCTGGCTAAAAAAATTCGGTTTTCACCACACCAAATTGCCTTCCATATCAAACATCCACACAACAGTTTTATCATGGCCAAGGGCCTCTGTCAGACAGACATAAAACTTTATGAAGGGTCCAAGATCCGTGATCTTGTATCCGGTTCTGCCGAACCTTGTGCCACGGGCATGATGTCAAGCTTTAAATTTCTACAAAACGTTTAGCGTCCTACATATTATAGGACAAAGATCAACGCGCAAAATGTCGCGGCCCGAGAGAAGAGCTTGTGGGCGGGACCCACCCTTTTTATTTTTTGTTTCACGTGAAACATGAGCCTGTGACCTGTGGCCTGTGGCCTCGGCTTGCGGACTGTGGTGCGTGCTTGTGGGCGGGACCCACCCTTATTTTTTATTTATGCTTGAGGGCTGGTGGAATACTACCAGCCCTCTGTCCTTGTTCAGGATTCTTTTTAGTGTTTACCATAACTAATATTTTTAATTTTTGGGTTCCAGCATTTTCTACAATCTAAACACTTGCCGCCCTGCTTTGGCGCTGGGCAGCTGGGTTTTTTTGTAACTACCGTTGAAGTGTTCGGCCAGCTTTTAATACCAGGTTGATTGATCATCGAAGATGATAATCTAACAACCAGGTTCGCGGGCTTGTCCTTCAAATATGGTTTGATCCAGGCCTCTTTAGTCGGCATCCAATGGCGTTTAGTTGGCGTCTGTTTACAGACTTCAAAAATTTTTCGAAGGTGTTCAAGATCTTGAACATCACCTGAGTCATGCCATCTAAAAACATCCGATTTTTTAGAGTTGATCAGGGTCACCATCGCGAAGACCCATAACTTTTTTTTCAAGGCCTTCAGCCTCCTATACTGAGCATCTTGAACAACCTTAAAAACATAGCAGCCTTTTAAGGCGTAGCAGGTACTGCAAACTGAATTTGGAATTAATCTTAACTTGCTGCCGGTGTTACACTCGGCAGCTGGAATTCCAATTGACCATCCAGGCATCTTGCCGGGCTTGCTTAAGCCGCCGACTAGATCCCACGCTTTTTTAGTATTCATAAATTTTGGGTTACCTGCTGGCCAGCCGTGAGGCTTGCAGCCTTGTTTAGCCGTCGGGCATTTTAATTTATTCATGAGTTGACCTCGAAGTCTTCAACGTCCCAGCCTTCACAAAGTGACGAGTGATCAACATCAGGCGACGTTGTCCAGGTTGTCTCTTTGCCGTTTAGATCCGTTGTAATGAAAGTAATTTTATCAATCATTAAAGTTGATAATTCTTGAGTTGTCATTTTTCGCATCTGTATTCCTTTTGTTAGTTTATTTAATATAGGATATTATGGCATAAGATGCAAGGCCAGCAGCTCAAAATAAATAAAATTTTTTTCTTGACATATCCTATAATATCCTTTACACTTGGACGGCGGCTGGGGATGGTGGCATATATTACAGAGAAGAGCTTGTGGGCGGGACCCACCCTTTGAGCTTGTAGCCTGTGTTTATTGAGCTTGTAGCCTGTGGTTAGTGCTTGTGGGCGGGACCCACCCTAAAAAATAAAAACTTAAAAAAATGTCCTACACAACCCTGTAGGACTTGGGGAGAGTTAAACCTTACACTCACAAATGATCGGAAGACTTGGTGTGTAAGTTCCTAGGTCACAGTCCCTCTAGGCGTTTTATCTCTGCAATGACTTACACACTCCATGTCCGAGCGCGTTGCTCGATCGTTATGCCGATCCCAGGTCGCAGCCCTCGAGGTTACAATTCATCGCCTACGCTATTCTCATAACTTGAGCCGTTGTAATGGTACTCTGCGACCAGGGATCAGCAGGGGCGATTGCTCGCCCCTAACTTTTTATTTTGCTTCGGCTAGTGCCTTAGCGTCATCAGCCTCTTCGGCCAAAGTTTTAACTAAACCCAATTCAGATTCTATCTCAAATAACTTTTTTGAGAAGTAGAAGAAATCTCCGACTGTCAAATTTGCAGGCCTAGCAAATTGAATTCTTACTGGGCCATTGCCGACAGTGCAGAAATCTACATCTTTGTAATCTTCTGGGTTATATTTTTTATTCGACATACAAACCACTATATAGGTTATTATAGGATAGTCAAGGACATTATTGTCGCACCCAGAGAAGAGCATGTGGGCGGGGCCCACCCATATAAAAAAAATAAAAATAAATGTTTTTTAAGGGTTGACTATATCCTATAATAACCTATAAGAATATTTATAACTAACTAATGAAAGGAATACGTTATGCAACCATTAAGAAAAGACCACGTTGACCATTACAAAGACTTTGTGAGAGATGAGTTTAGTCTTGCGTCAAATAGAGTAGAGCGTGAAATATCACAACAGGCCCAAGATAAAGTTGAAGAGGTCGGTGATAAATTCGCGACTGTAATAAATAAAAACTTGCCTAATCTAATTAAAGACATGGCAAAAAAAGAAAAAGCGTTGATTGAGTTTCAACAAAAAAAACATTCTGTTGAAAATGATTTACGTTATCAAGCGCAAAAAATCGCGGATCAGATCACCGAGATTTTTAACAATACAATCAAACGTAATAAATGGGATATGAGTAGAATAAATATTGATATCCACGATGATAAAGACGCTGTTGATTACATAACAAAAAAAATAAAAAAGGCTTGTTATGAAGAGGCAGAAGTCCACGCTAGAGCAAAACATAAATTATATCATGCACTTGAGAATAAAAAGAAAAAGTGTTTGAATATACTTTATACAGGTAGCCACATTCAACCAACGTTGGTTGAGTTGCAAAAAGAAATGGCCACCGCTAACATACAATTAGATTTACCTAATTCGCTGTTAGCTTTACCGAGTAAATAATATGTTTGAAATATTATTATATTCTGGCATGGCCTTGATCATAGGTGGTTTTTGCTTGTTCCTATATTCAGAAATGAAGATACGAGAAATAGATCGTAAAATGTTTTTGAATGAACAATTACACAAAGCATTTATGGAAGCAAAAAAAGAAAGTGAGGATAAGCAATTAAAATTATTCTAACTTAAAATTGCGGTGGGCTTCCAAAACCCACCGCACAGAAAAAAAATAGATAAGAGCATGTGGGCGGGGCCCACCCTTTTTTTAAAAAAAGGCAACACTACATCTTGTGCCAAAGTTATCCACAGGCACTAAAGTGCCAAATTAATTTAAATTAATAGTGGACATTATAGGATAGCTGTGCATAATGGGCTTTATGTTGTTTACAGAAATTATGAAGATTGTTGATGTAAGTGCTTGCACAAAAAACTATACACAATCGATCTGCCGAATGACAGAGGTGTCCAGGGGATATCATAATTACCCCCTGGAGCCGTTTAACTTAACGAAAGGAATACAATGTCAAAAACAAAAAAGAAAACAATTAAGTTCACAATAAGTAATTTATTCTGGACTCCAAAAACTGAAGAAGAATATAAATCTTTTATCGATAGATACAATGGAAGTGATAAAGCTTTGGTTGGATTATCTGGACAGATTGCAATGAATTATATTCTTAATAAAATAAACAATGAGTTTGATGTTTATAAAAAGGAGGGAAAATAATATGAAAGAAAAAACAATTAAGCTAAGTGATTATTTTGGAGAAAAAGAATACACTCTAAAAGAATTTAAAAAAAGATGGAATGGCCCAGCAAATGAAATCTGGGCTTTCTTAATTGATCATGGAAGTGTTGAAGAAATGAACTTGGGAAAAAAACTTGCAGAAGAAATTTTTCCAAAAGTTGCTGAAAATGCTTTTAATAAATTTTATGAAAAGGAGAATAAATAGACTTCGTTAAGGAAGAATGGCCATGCAGTATTTGCATGGCCTATCCTACATTATCCTATGCAGAAACTGCATAGCTCATAGAGAAGAGCATGTGGGCGGGACCCACCCTAAGAGGGGACCCTAAAGGAACTATATCGGAATTCGAACTTTTTATGTTTACGCAAATACCCCTTAAAATTATAGGGGTCCCAGACCTACCCTATATAGTTTGATTTGCATTGTTAATCATGTATAATACTTTACCACCCATATTTAAATGTATGCTAACTGTTGAAGATATTAATAAAATAGAAGATCCTATTGAGCGAAGAAAGCTCAAGATACAGATTATACAACGACATCAAAGAAAAGAACTTAAGCAAGTTAAAACTAATTTCTTATCTTTTGTGAAAAAGATGTGGCCAGATTTTATAGAGGGGTCCCATCATCAAACCATAGCAGACAAATTTAATAGATTGGCTTCTGGAGAATTGACCCGTCTAATTATAAACATGCCACCTAGGCATACTAAATCTGAATTTGCGTCGTTCTTTCTCCCTGCTTTTATGATCGGGCAGAATCCTAAACTAAAAATTATTCAAGCAACTCACACAGCGGAGCTTGCTATAAACTTTGGACGTAAAGCAAAACATTTAATTGACTCGGAAGATTATCAACAAATTTTTAATACAAGACTCCAGGAAGATAGTAAAGCTGCAGGACGTTGGAATACCTCCGATGGTGGTGAATACTTTGCAGTCGGTGTCCAAGGTGCAGTGACCGGTAGAGGTGCTGATCTACTCATCATCGATGATCCACATTCAGAGCAAGATGTGAGCTCACCTTCTGCATTTGATAAAGCATACGAGTGGTATACTTCAGGACCTAGACAACGTCTTCAACCAGGAGGTCGTATTGTTGTCGTCATGACAAGATGGTCTACAAAAGATTTAACACAAAGATTATTAAACGCACAAAAAAACGAGAACGCGGATCAATGGGAAGTCGTAGAGTTCCCTGCAATCCTTCCAAGTGGAGATCCAGTCTGGCCTGAATATTGGAAGCTCGAGGACCTCGAATCTGTTAAGGCATCCGCTGGTGTTGCAAAGTGGAACGCGCAGTATATGCAGAACCCAACTTCAGAAGAAGGAGCTCTTATCAAACGTGAGTGGTGGAAAAATTGGGAGTCTAAACATATGCCTCACATCGAACATACAATTCAAAGTTATGATACAGCTTATTTAAAAAAAGAAACAGCAGACTACAGTGCAATTACTACCTGGGGAGTTTTTCGTCCAAATGAAGACTCGCCTCGTCAATTAATATTATTAGATTCTTATAAGGAACGTTTAGAGTTTCCAGAGTTACGTCGTGTTGCATTAGAGCAATATAAATATTGGAATCCTGAAACAGTTATCATTGAAGCAAAAGCATCAGGACTACCTTTGATGTATGAGTTACGTAACATGGGAATTCCTGCAATGAATTTTACACCCAGTAAAGGTCAAGATAAAGTTGCAAGAGTCAATGCAGTGTCCCCACTTTTTGAAGCCGGACAAATTTGGGCGCCTCTCGATCAAGAGTTTGCGCAAGAGCTTGTTGAGGAATGTGCAGCGTTTCCATATGGTGATCATGACGATTTAGTTGACAGTACAACACAGGCTCTGTTAAGATACAGACAAGGCGGATTTATAGATCACCCTGAAGATTATCAAGAAGAGCAGCAACCCAAAAGAAAAAAGAAATTTT
>Ga0209535_1003222_pt1 | contig 10452 bp, 13 predicted proteins | sample LinPmetageLP28_FD_184041 | JGI IMG/M metagenome (GOLD analysis project Ga0209535, IMG submission 184041) | Marine viral communities from the Pacific Ocean - LP-28 (SPAdes) (version 2) | ecosystem: Environmental > Aquatic > Marine > Oceanic | place: Pacific Ocean | collected 2009-08-22
CTTACACAGTACAGTTTAAATATATAACTGGTTCAGGAGACTCTTTTACTTTTTCAGCAACTAACAAAGGCGATGCTGTTGTATTTGCTACTGGGAATGATGGAACTAATCCAGACATTTATACTTTGCCAGCTGGCGATGTAACTACTACTGGAACACAAACTTTAACAAACAAAACTTTAACTTCACCAAAAATTGGTACTTCTATTTTAGATACTAACGGAAATGAATTAGCTTTATTAACAGCTACAGGATCTGCAGTTAATGAATTTACTTTAGCTAATGCTTCAACAGGTAATGGACCAACTTTATCAGCAACAGGTGAAACTAATGTTGGTATAAATATTAATCCTAAAGGAACAGGAGTTCTTAAATCAGGAACGGCCGCAGTTAAAATTGCAGGAACAGAAACTATGTGGATTCCTTCTTCTGCTATGTATGGATCAGAAACAAATGGAGCTGATGCACAACAAGTAGAAACAACAGCGACTAGACCAGATTTAAAAGTTTTAGATTTTGATCCAGGTACAAAAGAATACGCACAATTTGCTATAGCAATGCCTAAATCATGGAATTTAGGAACAGTTACTTATCAATTTTGGTGGACTCCAAGTAACACAAATACAGGAAACTGTATATTCGGATTACAAGGTGTTGGCGCTGGTGATAGTGATACTGCAGACGTAGTTTTTGGAACAGCACAAGAAATTACTGATGCTGGAATTGGAACTGTAGAAGACGTACAAGTTTCTGGAACAAGTAGTGCTATGACAATTGCAGGAACTCCAGCTGATAATGATTTAACTTTTTTTCAAATTTACAGAGACGCAGCAGATGGCAGTGACACATTTACAGGAGATGCTAGATTACTAGGTATTAAATTATACTTTACTACTGACTCTGCTAACGACGCATAATAGGAGCATAGAAGTATATGACACAATTCGGATATAAAACTTTAGGTTTCATGTCAGGTGGTATTCCAGGCGTGCCTTACAACGTTCAATATTTAGTTGTTGCTGGCGGCGGCGGATGTGGTGGCGGCGGCGGTGGAGCTGGCGGCGGCGGAATGCGAAACGTTGCATCTAAAAATTTTCAAGTTACAACTGGTAAATCTTATACAGTTACTGTGGGTTCAGGCGGTACTGCTAGTGAAACAGGTCAAAGTCCAATTTATGTATCTGATGGTCAACAAGGTGGTAGTTCTGTTTTTTTTGGAGATTTAGCAACCATTACATCAGCTGGTGGTGGTGCTGCTGGAGTTACTACTGAAACAGCCCCAATAGCAGGAGGTAATGGCGGATCGGGAGCTGGCGGAGGTCAAGCATGGCAAAGTACAACTACTTACCCTGGTGGATCTGGAAATACACCCCCTGTATCTCCTACTCAAGGAGCTAATGGTTCTGCATCAACATCTCAAGGTATTCCAAACAAAGGCGGCGGTGGAGCTGGTGGCGGCGGCGGACCTGCTGGTCAAAATGGCGGTAGTTCAGGTGGAAGTAGTGGTGGAGCTGGAGGAGCTGGAAGCCCAGATTCTATTACTGGTTCTGGAACAACTTATGCAGGCGGCGGAGCTGGTGGAGGCATGGGACCTGGTCCTTCAAATGGCACTGGCGGATCTGGCGGCGGAGGTAATGGTAATTCTACACCTAATGGAAACGGAGGCACTAACGGTTTAGGCGGCGGTGCTGGCGGAAATCGAGGATATGGACCTGGTACGGGTGGAAGTGGAATAGTTATTATTAGAAGATTAACATCTTCATCTGAAACAACTTCTGGAAGTGTAGCAACTAGTGGAAGTGACACAATTCATACATTTACGTCTTCAGGAACTTACGTAGGATAATTATGGCAACAGAAAAATTTGCAAGAATTGATGATAACAACGTAGTTCAAGAAATCATGTTAATTGATAGTAATGACTACGATGGAGATACTGAGCAAAATGGTGCAAAAAGATGTGCTGTACTTACAGGCTTTCCTATAGAAAATTTTAAAAAATGTAATGTTGGTAGTGAAGTAGCTACTGGTGTTCCTTCTTACAGAGGAGTTACACCTACTTTAGGTGAAACTTTATGGAGCGAAGCTGATCAATTATTTAGACAACCCTATGGAAAATACCCAAGCTGGATTTATGATAGCTCAACAGGTGCTTATAATCCTCCAGTAGCACGTGTTGAAAAAGCTGACGATGGAGTTGATGCTACATTTGCAATAACACAATATTGGGATGAAGCTAGTCAAACATGGAAAATAGACGACTATACACCAGTTGGAAATATTATTGAGATATAATTAATTTTCCTACCTCAGGTAAATAAGCATATTTTAAATCACTATAATCAAGCATATACTTAAGATCATTTAAATCTTCTACTAGCGTATGACCAGCTAAATTTAAACTTGTATTGAGCAAGAAAGGAATCTTATATTTTTTGTTGAATGTAGAAAGTAAATTATAAAAATGAAGATTATTTTTTTTACTAACAGTTTGTACTCTAGCAGTTTTATCTATTGCACTTACGTTAGGTAAATCTTTTTTTGTTTTAAATACATAAAGCATATAGGGTGAAGGGTTTTTAATATCAAAATACTCTTTCGCATATTCTTCCATAATCGCAGGAGAAAAAGGTCTAAACCACTCTCTACGCTTAATTTTATTAACTAATGCAATAGCGTGAGGATGAGTGCCATCCATGAGTAAAGATCGATTTCCTAAGCCTCTCTGGCCCTGTTCTGAACGTCCTTGAAAGAGAGCTACTGGTTCTTTCTTTAAAATCTTACATACATCCTTTGGGGTAGTATTAATGATATCATACTTCTTAAAGGTTGGATAATGCAAAAATTCATATGATGGTGGAAAACCTAAATAGACTGGATTTGGAAGAGTTATATTTCCTTTCATATAATCATACATGACACCTAAGGAAATACCTTGATCAGTACACAAAGGATCTATTTTAAAATTTTTATAGTTTAGGAACTGAGAGTTAGCTAATACATTTTGAGCTACCCCACCTGTATAAGTTACATTTTCTTTGGGCATTATGTTTTTAATTTTTAATTCTGTTTCTTTTTGGAATAAACCAATATTTTTTTTATAAGCAGCTAAAGCCATTAGTTTTCCACAACTTCTAAAAGCGCCTCGTTTTAAATTAAATTCTTTAGCTGTTTTAAGTTCGTAATCAAAACCAATGTTTTGAGTTGATTCGTATATTTTTTTATCTTTTTGAAATATGCTTTCTTGTTCACATAAATCATCTTTATTTAAAGCACTTCCATGCCCATCAATAACCACTATACTTTTATTATTTCCTACTGTTGCTTTAGCACAACACGTATGATAGTAGTGATGATCACAATTTGTGACTTTTAATAAGCAATCTGGTTTTAATAAATTAAATTTTATTAATTGTTCTTCCCAAAATGCATGACAAGAATCGGTTGTAAAACTAAATATTACTGCGTCAAACTGTATATTTAAATTTTTAATATGTCTTAGAAGTTTAATAGGGGGAGTTGTATTTGATACTATATGATTAAACCTATCAATTTGCGCATGTGCAAAAAATTTATTGTTTTTGACGATAGTAATACTTCCGTCGTGAGAAGTATGTATTGCTAAAATATTCATAATCCTGTATAAAAATAACATATGTTAAAGAAAGTGCTAAGTCAATTAGTTAGTTATTGTGGGGAGATAGAGTGTAAACACCAACCCTTAGAATTAGTTTTTAAAATTTATGAAAGCTATATTAAAAAAGACTTTATTAATAAAGAACATTTAGATTACACAGTATATAATTGTGAAGCCTTAGAACGTGTTACAAGTGAAGTTTTAAAAAAATATATTGTTGCTGAAAAAACAAAATCTCTTGTACCTACTACTCGTTTCGGTAATCTTTTTTTACCTGGAGAAAGCGGTCTTACAAGAGAGTATTTAGATTATGGAAATCTAAGACACTCTGATGATTTTGTTTTATTTTACGCAGCAGATGTAGAAGAAAATTCTTGTAACATAAGAGTCGAATACGATAATGGAAGACGACCCCAAAACGTATGGAACTATCCTATTAAAAATAAAATGTTTTGGCTAATCCCAACTACATCTAAAATTACAATTACTAAAAATAAAGGAAATCAAATTAATTGTTTATTTACAACTACAATGCAATATGTCTAAAATAGATACTAATATAGTTTTTGCTTCTTCAATTACATCTACTACCATTAATGATAAAAAACTTAATAAGTCTTTAATATCTTACATTAACAAAGAAAGAAAGAAACCTGGAAGAATTTTATCTAATGAAGGAGGTTATCAAACTTATAATGTAAATTTAACTCATCCTACTATTAAAAAATTTATAGAAGCCATAACTCCATCATTACAACAACATATTGATTACTACAAATTTGATACTGCAAGAACTTTTCAAATTTTGGGTCTTTGGTTTAATATCAATGGTAAAAATCATTTTAATTATGATCATTGTCATATGGGAGGTGGATGTGATATTTCAGCAGCGTATTATATTACCGTTCCCCCTAAGTCAGGGAATATAGTTTTTAAAAATCCCGACATAGGTGCTCATAGTAATGACATGACTGGTCTTACTGTTAAAGAATGGAATCCTTTTAATCAATCTTATTATTTTTATAAACCTGAGGAAACACAATTATTAGTTTTCTCTTCTTCTTTAGAACATCGGATAAAACCTAATTTAAGTAACAAAGAAAGAATTTCTATTTCTTTTAATGTTAAAGTTATATAATGAACACAAGGTTTAATTACTATTGTTATGAAAATGCTATTCCTCATCATATCTGCGATAAAATAATCTCTCTTATTAAAAGTTCAAAAACAAAACTAGGTATAGTAGGAGGAGAAAAAAATAAAGATTCCAGAGTAGTAAATAAAAAAGTTAGAAAATCTCATGTAGCTTTTGATAGTGCGTGGTGGATTTATAGATGGACACATCCTTTTATTTATAAAAGTAATAAAGATGCAGGTTGGAATTTTGAGTGGGATCATTCTGAGCCATTTCAATTAACAGAATACAGGCCAGGAGAATTTTATAAATGGCATACAGACCAGTTTCATATTCCTTTTGGTGAAAAAGATCCGTTCTATATGAGAGGAAAGATAAGAAAGTTATCTAGTGTTGTAGCTCTTAATGATGGCGATGACTATGAAGGAGGGGATTTAGAATTTTATAAACATAATTTTAATGGGAAGGATTGGAAAGACTCTCCCGCAAGTATGAGAAAGAAAGGATCAATGGTTGTGTTTCCTTCTTTTGTGTGGCACCGAGTTAACCCTGTTAAAAAAGGAATTAGACTTAGTTTGACTAATTGGCATTTAGGACAACCCTTTAAATAATTTATGAAAGTAATTGATAATTTTTTACCCTTAGATCAATTTAAAAAAATACAGTCGACAATAACAGGATTTTCTTTTCCTTGGTTTTATAATGATTACGTTAATGATGAAGATGATGACGAAGAAAATTTTCAATTTACTCATCTTTTTTACAGTAAACTTAGAAACTCTGATTTTTTTTCTTTACTAGAACCGTTAATAAAAAAATTAAATATGGATTCTATTGCACGAATAAAAGCAAATCTTTTAGTTAAAACTAAAACAAAACAAGTATTTAACTTTCATAATGATTTTGATTGGAAATATAAATGGAACACTGCCATCTTTTATATAAACACTAATAATGGAAAAACTATTTTTAAACATAACAACAAACAAATAACCAGCCGTGAAAACAGGGTAGTTATATTTGATGGAAGATTAAAACACGCTGGAACTACTTGCACAGATTCTAAAAATAGGATAGTTATAAACTTAAATTACTTTAATAATGAGCTTTAAAAAAAAGAATTATAAAATAATTAAACAAGCAGTTTCACCAGAACTGTCAGAGTTTTTATCAAACTATTTATTATGTAAAAAAGAAGTTTACATTACTATGAGTAAAAGTCGTTTTATTCCTTCAGGATCAAAAGAGATAGGAACTATGAATGATGGTCAAGTTGAAGGAGCTTTCTCTATTTACGGAGATCCAGCTTTTGATGTTTTACTTCAAAAATTATTATTTGTTACGTCAAAAGAATTAAACCTTGAACTAATACCAACCTACTCATACACTCGTTCTTATTCTAGCGGACAAAAACTTGAAAAGCACACGGATAGGAAATCCTGTGATATATCAACTACTCTTAATTTAGGAGGAGATCCATGGCCTATTTATTTTTTAATTAATAAGAAAAAAATACGTGTAGATTTAAAACCTGGAGATATGGTAGCTTATAGAGGAGAAAAAATAACTCATTGGAGAGATGTATTTGAAGGTCGTTTTTGTAATCAAGTATTTTTTCATTACAATTTTAAAAAGGGAAGACTTTATGATACTCGTCCCCATCTTGGACTACCCACAAATTTTGTAAAAATAAAAGATCCTGCCGCTGACATATGATCAAAATTAATCACGTTCTTCAACTTTTTCCAGAAGTTGTAGGAATATATACTACTTCAACTGACTCTAATAAAATATTAAAGGTATTGAAAAATTCAAAATGGATTGTTAGAACTTCTGGTTTAGGATCCCAAGCAGACAATGGAGCATACGCAGGAAAAGGTTTTAATTTTTTTTCAAAAACACCTGAACTTAAAAAAGATTTAAAACAATGCGTTGATCACTATATTAAAGATATTTTAAAATGGAAAACTAATTATCGTATTACCACTTCGTGGGCAACTAAAGTTAAACCTGGAGGACATGCTGGAGCTCATTATCATTCTAATTCTTGGTTAAGTGGGGTTTATTATCCTGTCGGAGATGAAAATTTTAACATTAGATTTTATAGCGGTAAACGTAGACAGTGGTTAGAAACTCCAACAGAATACACAATTAATAATTGTGATAATTGGAATCTTCCCATAGCAAATAATAATACTCTTATTATTTTTCCTAGTTTATTAAGTCATGAAATACTTCCTAATAACTCAAACCAAAACCGTTATTCAATTGCGTTTAATATTTTTCCTAAAGGTTTTATTGGAGGAAATTCAGATAGTTCAATAAAGTTATGATTAAAATATATGATGGTAAATTTGATAAAAGATTTACAAGTGAACTAGCTTCTAAATTAATTGAAAACCCTTGGTCAGCTACTAATGTAGCTAATAGATACTCTTGGCCATACAAAGAAACGGGAAGCCATAGATTGCTTGGTCAAATATATTTTAATAATGGAATTGTTAATTCTAAAATAAATGATGAAAAACTTACACAAATTTTAATTGACTCTTTTCAACATATTCAAAATATTTGTAAGAAAGAAATGCAGCTTATAGAAATATGTTCTAATTTACAATTTAAAGGAATGGATGGAACGTTGCATAAGGACGGTACAAAAGATCAATATGCTTTTATTTTAATGTTGTGTAATGAAGAAATAGAAAATATTGGAGGAGAGTTTATTCACATTAAACGAAAGATTCCTTTTAAACACGGCAGATTAATTCAAATTACAGCTGATGAATCACATAAAGCTTTGAGTTTTAAAAAACCCCACATAGCTAGACTGTCAGTAAAATGGGTAGGAAAATTTAAATGATATATATTTTAGAAGATTTTATGTTACCAGAAGATGCAAAAACGTTAATAAAATTTTATAATAAAAACACGCATCTATGTGATGACACGAGGGAGTTTCATAAAAGTCGTAATATTCATTACCAAGATATACCTAATGCTAAGATTAAATCTTTATTAAAATACTATGAACATAAAAATGTTTTTTTTATTGACCATTATTTTAAAGTAAAAACAAAAGCTTATAGTGATCTTCGTTTAGTTCGATGGAAAAAAGGTGAAAGCATGGACCTTCATCAAGACCGTATTCCAAAACTAAATGATATGATGGATTTTTCTTCTCTTTGTTATTTAAATGATGACTACGAAGGAGGAGAACTTTTTTTTGAAACAGGAGAAAGTTTTAAAGTAAAAGCATTAAGCTGTATTATTTTTCCTAGCGGCGCTCCTTATGGTCACGGAATTAAAACAGTTATTAAAGGAAAACGATATACCATACCATCTTGGTATAAATTAATATGAATATTTATAAGGTTACAGATCATAAAAACCATAAACAAAAATTATTAAATTTGATTGCTAGTATTCCAAAAACTACCTTAAAAGAACATGGAACAGTTGATAAAATTAGTCACACTGATTGGAGTCTTACTGGGAAACAAGAATATTGGAAATATTTTACAAACAATATTCTTAAAACTTTTGGAGATTATTTTTGTAATACTTATAGAAATAATTCGTTTAAAATAACTAATGGTTGGTTTCAACAGTACCAGCGTCATGATACCCATGGCTGGCATACTCATGATAATGTATTATACTCGTGTATATATTATTTAGAAATGCCTATTTGTGCTATGAAAACAGAATTTAAGAATCCTAAAAATGATAAAATTGAAACGTTCAATGTAGAAGAAGGAGATATTTTAACTTTTAGTTCTAGTATTAAACATCGTTCCAAATCTTTTAAAAACAATAAAAGAAAAACTGTGATTGCTTTTAACATAAAATGAATAAAAAAATAACTTTTATAGGAAAGGGAAATGCAGGGTGTTTTGGTGCACTTCATTTCTCTACTTACACTAATTGTGAAGTTGAATTAATATATGATCCCGAGGTTCCAGAAGAAAAGGTAGGACAAGCTACAGTATTAGAAGCTCCTGATTTATTATGGAAAGGGTTAGGAATGAATTGGTATCACAATACTATTGAGGCTACCCCTAAGTTTGGAGTGCTTTATGAAAATTGGGGTAAGAAAAAAGAACCTTTCTTTCATCCTTTTAGTTTTAATAATACTGCTGTTCATTACTCTCCTACAAAATTACAAGATGCAATTATTAATTCAGGTAGGTTTAAAGTTAAAAAACAAAAAATTAATGATACTAAAGAAGTAGATAGTGATTATATTTTTGACTGCAGGGGTAAACTATGGAATGAACCTGAGCAATATAAAGATTTAAATAATCCTTTAAATTCAGTTTTATTAAAACAAACTAATGAACGTGTTCCTAATACTAATTGGACTAGATGTGTAGCTACACCTGACGGTTGGACTTTTGTTATTCCTAATACCAACAATACTACGTCTCATGGGTATCTTTATAATAAGGATATTACCTCTAAAGAAAAAGCTACAGAAAATTTTAAAGAGCTTTTTAAGGTAGAGGATCCTATTGAGGGATTTAATTTTAATTGTTACATTGCTAAAAATCCAATTCAGGACAATGTTTTTTTAAGTGGTAATCGTTTATTCTTTTTAGAACCCTTAGAAGCTACTGCTGTACAAGCTTATCTACAATGGTATAGATTTTGTTATGACCATATATTTAATAAAACACCTAAAAAAGAAATTATTAAAAAATTTAAAGAATACGTTTATCAATTAGAACAATTTATTTTGTGGCATTATCTTTCAGGGTCAAAATACAATACTCCTTTTTGGAAACACTGCGTGGACAAATATAAAATTACTGACCCCAACTTTCAAATGCTCTTAAAATTTGCTAAATCTCAAAGTTATTTTAACCTACGTAATAAAGAATGGCTATCTTATGGGCAATTTCACCCTGTTAGTTTTAAATATTGGATTGACTACGTAGAATAAGTATAGTATTGAGTTTTAGATAAAACGCTATATACTATGTCATTATGGCATTACAGAAACTAAATTTTTTACCTGGATTTAATAAACAACTGACACCTACGCAAGCTGAAGGCCAATGGGTTGATGGTGATAACGTTAGATTTAGATATAACACCCCTGAAAAAATAGGTGGATGGCAACAACTAGGGCCTAATGAAATAACAGGCTCTGCAAGAGCTATGCACCATATTGTTAATAGGTCAGGAATTAAATTTTCAATTATTGGTACAAACAGGATTTTATACGCTTACTCAGGTGGTGTGTTTTATGACATACACCCTATTAAATCTACAACAACACTTACAAATGCTTTTAGCACCACAAACGGTTCAGCCACAGTAACTATAACCTTTGCTACAGGTCATAGCCTTGCGCCTGGAGATATAATTTTATTAGATAATTTTACAGCGATAACTGGATCTAATTATTCTGCATCAGACTTTGATGATAAAAAATTTATGGTGACTTCAACGCCAACAAACACCACTATAACTGTTACAATGCCTTCTAATGAAAGTGGCTCAGGTGCTACAACATCTGGAGGTATTAGAGTTCAAATTTATTATCCAGTGGGACCAGCAGAGCAATTACCCGGATTTGGTTATGGACTTGGATCTTGGGGAGGTGAAGTATCTAACCCATTAACAACAACTTTAAACGGAGCTTTAGGTGACAACACCGCGGGAACAGGTGGATCAG
>Ga0209535_1003223_pt1 | contig 10449 bp, 15 predicted proteins | sample LinPmetageLP28_FD_184041 | JGI IMG/M metagenome (GOLD analysis project Ga0209535, IMG submission 184041) | Marine viral communities from the Pacific Ocean - LP-28 (SPAdes) (version 2) | ecosystem: Environmental > Aquatic > Marine > Oceanic | place: Pacific Ocean | collected 2009-08-22
TACCAAGTTTCCTATGATATGTCTCAATCCATAGTCCATACAACAGAGAACAACATCTCCGTTTGGAAGAAGAACATTACGATCATAGAACGGAGTTGACTTACAGGTAAGAGGTCTTGTATGTCTTATCTTTCTTTTGATCTGTTCCGTAGGTTGATTCCCCGCCTTCTCGACATCAGATACGTCCAGAACTCCTGCTCTATCGTGGGCTCCAAATCGGGCGTTTTGTTTTTCTGCTTCTCTTGCTTCTGGAATGTGACGAATATCAGGATGAAACACTCGATTATTCATATCCATTGTCATGGCTCCAACCTTGCCAGGAATTTTCTTATTGATACCGTACAGAGTCTTAAATGCTCTTTCCCAAGTTTCGCTGTACTTCCATCCTCTCATATTGTTGTGTTCATCTGGCAAGTGAAGAACGACCGGATCGACTTGATCTCGATACTTCAATATCAGATCTTCTACTCGATCAATATCTTCTTCAGTCATCTGATAAAGAGTTGTGTAAATCGCAGTCTTGAATCCCTTCTTCAATGTCATCTCTAACATATCGGTACAATCTGGATTTGCCCAAGGTTCGGACATTCCACTAAAATCTATACGAGCATTCTTTGGTATTTTATCAAGGACATTCTCATAATTTTCTAGCGAGAGAAACTTACTACTATCTCTACCGTATGCTTTGATTAGAGGTTTTTGAGGACAAAAGGTACACATCAACGGGCAACCCACCATTGTGGTGATTTCCATTGCCGGGCCATGTTTATGGGGGATTCCATACTTAGATATCATATCAGGTATTTATTGAAAATTCGTGTAGTCTTTTACCCTGCGGGCCATACTCCATATTGTGAAAAAAAGATCCATTTCGTATCTCGTCAATGTGCCACTGACAATTAGCAAGGTAGGTGAAGAACTCGGTTCGATCAAATGGTTTGATGGTTGATCCCATTTCACTAGACGCAACACCATAACAAGGATTGGTTTTATCATCGGTAACGAGTCCCTTTCCAAGAATCAAAGCCTCGACCGAAACAATTGAGTTGAGAGAAAAGATCGCTTTCACATCTGACAGATCTTCGCGTAGAGATCGCATAAACTCAAGACGACCAACATTCTCCAGTGTTATCTTTCGGCGGATCTTCAGATTGTTTGGGTGTACTCTTCTTTGGACATTACGATACCATTTGTTGATATCATCAAATCTTGTGCTTCTTCCGGTGTCGTGTTGTTGACAGAGAAGGTAATTGTCACTATCCAAAGACCAGTGTTCAATCTCTCTTGGATCAATGTACTTCTCCAATCGACTTGTATCCATACGATCTTGATCGATACAAAAGATTCCCATACCGTTGAATCCATTCCAGCTGATCGCACAATTGTCATGCACATCTCTTTCTCCGAATCCAAGAAACTTGCGATTCAACATGATGAAATTGCCCCCATCTTTCTCAATGTTTTGGAACAAATTGGGGCCATGTATTACCGAAACATCCGACTCTCTCTTACGAGAAGAGGTGATGTTTGCATCTATTCCGTGTTTAGAAAGACCTTCTTTTACGGCAACGGCGTATCGTTTCTGCCACGGAATATTACTGCTCGCGTGTATCGATACCTTCATTTTGTCTTTTCATAAACTCGTTGCAATGGGTCTGAGCATCAAATAGGTACTCCATAAAGTCTTTGGTCTCAGCTTCATTGTACATGTAATCCCAGAACCACTCTTTGAGATCTTGTTCACTTTTGATCAAACTCGATCCTCCAGTAATTTCTTCAAGATCTTTTTTTACTTTGTCCACTGTATACATTCGGTTCAGAACAACCTTATTCTCCAGATCTTTGTAGTAATTATCTTGTACTTTCTTGAGTTCGTTCATAAACTCGCGAACTCTAAATATTTCGTCGTCGATATGTGGTCTCATAATTATGCTTTGTAACTAGTAAAGTTTTTCATGTTGCTTCGTCCCCCAGATGATTTATAATACTTTTTGTTCCTATCCCATTCCTCGTTGGAAAAGACCTGAATCTCTCCTCCAGTCTTGTGTGAATAGATCATCACACCCTTTCGATTCTTCTCGGTTTCGCGTGGCGCAGGATCTAGGGTTCCCAGAATGTCTTCAATTTTTGCTCTTACTATCATCCAAATAAGTGTTCGTAGATCTCTTTCCAACCGTCAACTCGAATGATTCCCTCCGGAATGTCTTCGTTAATGTTGTAGTCGTGGTTTATGAGAAACGTCGTCAGACCCAACTCATGACCCATCAGAGCCGTCTTGATCGAATCTTCGACCCAAACAACTTCGGAGTCTCTGTATTTTTCAAGAATGGGCTTCTTATCTTTTCCTCGTTTGACACAATCAAGTTTACTGAACGCAGTCGGGCCAAAGAGATTTTTCAGATTCTTTTCGCGAAGAACGTGAGACCTTTTGTTACTTCCCAGAGCAGTAATACAATGGAACGTCGCGCCGTGATCCTCATGCATCTTTCGAACGTATTTTATGGAGTCACGAAGAGGTGGAAGATACTCAATCTCCGCTGACATATTGAAGTGCCTAATGTATTTGTCGGATTCTTCTTCGGGAAGACCATACCTTTCGTGGAGTTCGTAAGAAGAGTTTAACTTGCGAAATCCCTCTTCTTCCATCCACTCATTGTAGATCTTGATCCAGTTGACAAGAACGCCGTCACAATCTGTTAGTATCATCATTATGTAAGTATACTATCTCAAAAAATCGAATATGTCAAGAGTTTAATATGTAAAAAACTTGTAAAACGATTAACAGTATTTCTGGTAATATTCTGTGATTTCGGCAATCAAAGGATCAATCCAATCCTCTCTTTTCTCCTGAAAAATTAAAGGAGTTGGATCGTTATCCACTACCATCAGAATGACCAGATCTTCAATCTCAATATCGGTGAGTTCCTGCAGCATGAATGAGTAGGCACATGCCTGCATAAAGTAAGTTGAGATCTCTTCTCGGCTTTTGATTCGAGAGGATGTCTTGAAGTCAATAATGGATAGTTTATTGTCAAACTCTCCGATGAGATCAACACGACCCGCAACTCTCAAAGTATCAGAGTAGAGAGGTGTCTCTTGAGCCAGAATGTTATCCACTCTTGCATCAAGGACTTTTCGAATCGTCTTCCAAGAGAAGAGGACATGAGGCATACTTTCTCCTTTGAGATAATTCTCTTCGTTGTTGAGATACCTCTCACATATGTCGTGAACGGCGGAACCGCGAGTTGCCGCATGGTGAGAGATCCGATTTGCCTCTTTTTCTCCCACTCGTCTTCTCCACTCAAGAAGAGCTTCCTTCTTCTTGGCACCAAGAACCGTAGTGATTGACTTCAACTTATTTCCCTGTGGAGTAAGGTAAGTTCTACCGTTTGGTGTTGTGTCTGCGACTAAATCTTCGTATGGTAGATCAAAACGAACATGATTAAATTTCATTGATTTCATAAACTTCTAATAATATTTCACCTGAGCTGCCGTCATTTCCTTCGGCAATAATAGTATAAACTCCACTGTCTAAAGTCAAGACTGAAGCCACACTTGTTACATCATCTGTGGGCATCTCCATTCCTTGAAAGTCAGATACTGGCCAAAGAGGAAACGCTCCAAATTTATTTATGGTTTCAATAATCTCTTCGGTATTTTCTTCATCAACCCAATCATTCTTTTCATGAATTAGTTGAGGGCCGTTTCCGTCGAAAGCATTACGATAGATTAATATCTTTGGATCGACTAAAGGATTTTTAACACCAATGTCCAGTAACTTTTCTCCAATCGCTCGAATTAAAACTTTCTTGCTGGTTCCATTTATAACAAATCCCTGAGTAAAACTTTCTCCGGAATCAAGTGTACCTCTTGTTGAAACATTGACGATACTCTTACTATTTTCTATATCCTCTCCATCGAAGAGGTTGTAATCTCGGTGATTTTGTACAACATGTTCCTGAGCCTCTATTGCCGCACTTTCCAAATCATCAGATGTATACGTAGAAGTAATAAACTCATTACTTATGTTTGAAGGATTTGAAGATCCAAAAGTGTTGTAGGCGTAGACGCGATATCGGTACATAACTTCGTTAGATATTGTTTGATCTATAAAGTATGTGACGTTACGTCCAACAGTTCCAACCTGTTGGTAAGAGTTCCCAGCATCTGATGATCTTTCAATTATAAAGCCCTCCTCGTCGGAGGAGTTGTCATTCCATGTCAGAGTCAATTCGTTCGCTAAAACGTTAATGTAAAATAATGAGATAAACGCTGAAAACCACACAACATGATTGTGAAGTCTTCGCATAATCTATTTCTATTTATACTATTGATCATTCCAAGATTTAGTGTTCTTCTTACTTACACGTATATTCTTTCTACGAGATTTCTCGAAAGAATCGTATTCGCGATATTCGTTCTTCTTCTTAGGCTTCGATTTTCTCTTCACTTTAGTAGTGTTCAATGTTGTTTTTTCCAGAATTCTTTGCGATTCGGGCGAGAACATCATTCCAACCAGAACCCGCCCTTTTAATAGGATTGATACTATCGTGTACAACTGGAGGAGCGGAGACCATTCTTTTGAGTTCTCCCTTCTCTTCACAAGAGCAGGTAAGAGGATCATCTTTTTTTGCGATAGAGACAAGTCGTTCCTCGATCTTGTCACACGTTAAGCAGCGATAGTCGTAGTTGGGCATGTTTGAAACCAGTAAGGTGTTTGTGCGTTTTTCCACTCCATTTTGAAGCGTTCTTGTTTAGTCATATAAAATTTACGATAAGATTCTACGGGGGTAGACTCGTTCATACATTCCGGATTGCTTTTCATGGCCAATCGGAATGGTGTCATTTCGATGTCCGGAATATTGTTTGGTGTTGGTTTGAGGTGTTCTCTTAGAGATCTATCTGTGAGGTGAAGTTTTCCATATCGTTTTGTGTACTCGTCACAAAGAGCGATGAAGAGTTCGTAGTGCCACAAATAGTTTTGTGTAGACTCACGAGTCCATACCGTACAAGGATGGTTGAAATGAACCGCATTGTAAAGGTGGTGTTCGCGAACGTCGCTGAGCATGAAATACTTTGACATCGTTTTACCACTTCTGGATCGTCTCTTTGTTTCCACACCGTCCAACATACGATGAGCAGTCGAGAGCATCTGAGCAGACTCAAGTACCATCTTTGGTACATGTTTGTCACAATGCATCGACGCCGCAATGCGTGGATCTTCATCAAGTATAAAAATATTCATACAACCATAATACCAGATTACACCAAAGTGTCAACCCAATAATTCAGGAAAAGTATCTCTTACTAATGTTTTTGTGATCTTCGAGTATTTTTTGTTCGCAAAGGTGGAGAGTTTCCCATCCTTGGCGGCAACCAAAATCTTTGCATCCTCGGCTGAAAGAGTTTCGAGCATAGAGATAAACCAACGTTCTTTTCGTATCTTTGAATACTTTGCTTGTACGGTACAATTACCTATATTTGTAAATATTCGATTCATACTTGCGATTGGAAACCTTGTCTCTTCGTTCTCCTTGTATGGTGGAGCTCCTTCCGGAAAGTCCAACTTAACATTGTCATTGTACGCAAGTTGAAGAAGAGTCTTCACTTGCTTATACGCATTTCTTTTCATGTATGCAACCCTGTGATCACGATCTGTGATCTTTTGTGCCTGTGCAAAGACCTCGTGAGGCATTAATGTAATTTTATCTCTTCTCATAGTTTTATTTATTATTGAAAAATTCTTGTGCTGATTCAACCAGAAGGCCACAACGGTTGGTGACTAGATAGTTAAGAATTTTATTGTTGTTTTTCCCGCTCTGTTCTCCTACCTGATTGATGACTTCTTTTCGAATCTCGGGTGGTGTCTTACGAAGATTGATCATCCATTCATTACGCTGATAGTTTCTCCATACTTCATTATCCATGTGGTTCTGTAGGCTGTGACGATTTTCCCACCACTCATCGATTCTCTTTGCACGAAGTGGAGTTTGTCTAAGTTCTTCGGTAAAGGTTTTGTCCGAGCTCAAAACGTTTGGAACACCATCACTTGCGTCACCCTTACAGATATGCTCAAAGAGGTAACGATGTGGATCCTCACACTCTAAAAACTTCCGTTGAACCGGACTGTACTGTTTAACGTTTGAGAACTGTTGAAGTTGAAGAAAGTCTTTGTCGCCGGAGATAATCAATATCTCTTCGTGACGACCAAACTCCTGTAACTCTGAAACGAGTATTCCGATAATATCGTCTGCTTCCGCACGATCCACTGTGACTACCGGATAAGAAAAGTTCTCCTTGAGCTCATCTCGAACAGTATTCGCCATTGTGAAAAACTTGTTCCAGTCGAGTTTGGATTTCTCTCGACTCTTCTTACGAGCAGCCTTGTACTCCGGAAAGATCTCCTTACGCCAAGAACTACTGTCACATGCAATTACCATTTGCCCGAACTCCTCTCGATTCTTCTGGTTGTGCATTCGCAACGAGTTAAGAATCATATGACGAACTACTCCCTGATCGAGTTGATCGGGATGTTTTTGGGAGAATGCAGCCGCAACTGCAATACCGCTATAATCTACTATAATCATGACACTAATGTATCACAAATGACCTCGTTTGTCAAGAAACTTCTATCATATTGCGGATATTTTCCGCAAGTTCTCTTGTTGATTGTGCTTCGGGATCTCCATGTTTCAGGATACTGCGAAGGTGTTGGTCTATATTCCACAATTGACAGAAGTAGTCACGGGACTTAATTGCTATTTCAAATTCTTCCTGTTCGTCCGGAAGATCGTATTCTAGTATTGCTTTCATTTCTTTAGTACGTGTTTTCGGTGAATCTTTCCACCCACAAAGGCGTTGTAGTATCTATCGGGCCTCAGAAGAACGTGGTTCGTCATTTGATACCACATTTCCCAATAACTCATTTCTCCTTTGGAGTTGCATAATCTTAAAATTTTTCTTTCAAATCTATCTCTACCAGATTCTTCTACCAACATTTTGACCGCATCACTTGATCCAAAATAATCTTGCCAATCTGATTCTTTTACTACTTTACGTTTTCTCTTTTGTCCTTTGAGTGGTGGAAGCCTTCTTGTACTAAAGAAGTTCTTCTTTCCGATATAACGCATATCGTTGGTCTTATCTCTTACCTCATAAACAAATCCAATTGAATCTCCTCTATTTTCTATCTCAAATTCCTTATCATCATATAGCCACATGTATCTATTTATTCAACAGATACGACCCTTCTTACCCGCAACAGTATGTCCCGGCGGATCCTCTCCGATCCAACGTTCATCGATTGGTTCGCTTGCTCTTTGGTATCGACTATCACTCGACAATCGGTATTCGTTTTCACTGAGATTGTCCATTGCAGCGTGAACGGTAAACATTTTGAAAGTAAGAAAATCTCCGGCTCTGAACTGTGCAGTCAACCAACGACTCTCAAATTTGTCGGCAAGTTGTTTTGGGTTTTTTGATAGTGTTCCGGTGAAAGTCCACTTACCCTGATCTGCATTAGTTTTCTGTTTTGAGTTATTTTCACAATACGAATCCACATCACGAAACACGTATTTCTCAAGGATATCCATTCTTTGTTGAGACTTTTCCAGTATTGCTAGACCTCCCAGCTCATAAGAAATGTCGCCATACGGAACCCAACACGTCATATGATTGTGAGTTCCTCGACCCATGTACGGAAGATCTGTATGTGGATTTGTACCCTTGCCTGGCGGCATCGCTCTTAACCAAGTGTAGTCGTAATGTTTTACTGACTCTCCGTAAAGACTTTCGTAGAACTTAGGCAGTCTTCCGGAGTACAACAACTTTTTGACTTTATCACTATTGTTTGCAACCTCTGGTATGAACTTTACGGTCTCGTCCTTTCGAGCTCTTAGATCGGAATCTGAGTGATTCGAATCCAACAATTCTCTCTTTGACATCTCCTTCGAGATTTCTTCTCGGACTGATAATACTTGTTCTCGATCCAGATAATCTCTGATAAACAGATAACCATCTTCTTCGGCACGTTGTCTTAGTACATCAAATCCTTCAGAGACCTGAGACTCTCTCAGCTCTCCAACATTGTCTAATTCGTGACCATAGGAATAAAATTTACGTGTCTTCATCCTCCTCCGATACAAAGTAACTTGGATCGTCAATATCAGGCGACGCACAAAATGGACAGTAACAAGGTGTGTCTACCATCGGATGGCCATACTCGTCTTCGATACTCTCATCTCCAACATTTGACCATGCAACTTCAAACTCCGTTTTACAGTTGCCACAAAATAGTTTCTCATGTCCAGCCATATCAACTCTCGCAAACTGCACAATTGTTTATGGAACGAGCAAGTTCTTGTGCTGGATTCGCACTTCTCTGATAATAGAGTGACTTGACTCCTCGTTTCCATGCGTAGATCATGAGATCATTCACTTCTTTTGGTTTAGTGTCTGGTGGAATCATAATGTTTAAGGATTGTCCCTGATCTATTGCAAATTGTCTATCTGCGGCTTGTGTGATGATTTCTCTCTGTGAGATCTCTCCAAATGTTTTGAAAACGTCTCTCTCGTCCTTTGTGAGTTCAGTAAGGTGTTGAACCGATCCACCTCGTTTGAGAACACTCTTCCAAGCATCTTCTCCCAGACCCTTCTTTTTGAAGAGTTTTGTGAGATAAGGATTTCGATAGGTGAACTTACCCTTCGCCAAATCCTTTACAAAGTAGTTAGAGTTCAGTGGTTCAATAGAAGGAGAGACCTGACCCAGTATAAAAGAACTTGAAGTCGTTGGAGCGATTGCCATTGTTGTGGTGTTTCGCAATCCATATCCTTTAAGAACTTTGGGTTCACCAAGAAGGTTCGCAAGTTCCTTTGATGCATCGCGACTTCTCTTTTCAATTGTTTTGAAGATACGATTGTTCTTTGATCGAGCAGTGATTGACTCAAATGGAATGTCCTTGAGTTGAAGATAGGAGTGCCAACCCAGAACACCAAGGCCCAGAGCACGATGACGAATCGCAAAGTTCCTTGGATGTTCCATGAACTCCACTCCGTCAGTCTTGTCAATAAACTCCGACATAACCGCATCAAGGAAATAGATCATCGTTTGAATCGCATCAGTCTTTACCAAGTCATCCCAACGTTCAAGGTTCAAAGAGGAAAGATTGCACACAAAAGATTCATTTGGATTTGTGGGCAACATAATCTCCGAACAAAGATTGGAGTTGTGAATCTGAATCTCCTTGTCTTTATAAACCTGTGGCGCTCCCTTGTTTGCGTTGTCGGTGTAGAAGATATAAGGATAACCAGACTCAAATCTCTTCTTGATTACCTTTCCCCAGATCTTTCTCTTTTCGGTATCTCCATCAAGCATTGAATTCATCCAATCATCCTCTACACAAACACCGATTGAAAGATCCTGTATAGAATCACCATCAGAACGAATGTGAAGAAACTCTTCGATATCGGGATGATCGATTGGAAGATACGCCGCAAACGAGCCCCGCCGAACGTTTCCTTGTGATACATAGTTGACTAAAGAATCAAACACCGAGAGTTGATGATGTACACCTGTCGCAGTACCACCCGAAGAGATCGGAGCTCCACGATGACGAACGTCTCCGAAGTAACCAGAAGTCCCTCCACCCATCTTTGACATAATACCGACTTCTCCTACCTTGTAGAGAATGCCTTCCATACTATCAGGTATGAAAGAAGAGAAACAAGAGATTGGAAGTCCCCGTTCTCGTCCAAAGTTCGCCCAGATAGGAGATGACAAGGAATAGAATCCTTGAGCCATATATCTCTCAAACTTAACCGCAAAGTCTTCAACACCGAGAATGTTCTCGGCGTGTTTTGCAATATCAAGTATTCTTTGTTTTGGCGACTCTCCTTCTATAAGGTATCCTCTTTCGAGGAAAAGTTTCGCTTCATCATTTAGCCAGTAATAGTCATTCATATTAAAATAAGTCGTCTTCGTCAAAGGATTGGTTTTTCTTGGAGTATTCGGTTGGTCGAGAGTGAAAGAAGTCAGTCATATTATTACCATGCAACTCCTCTTCAAACCAAAGAGTCTTTTCTAATAGTAATTTATCAACTTCAAGAGGTGTCCCAAATCCGATCTGATCCAAAGAATCATTGATGCGATTACGAATAAACTCTTTGAGGATATTTGCGTTCAGCCCATCCTCTTTATATCCATTGACCATCCAGTCAACAATCTTCGATTCTGCCTTAAAGGCCTCGTCTGCCTCGTGTAGAATTCTTTCCTTCAACTCATCGTCAAACAACTCAGGCATCTCTTCGCGAATCGTGTTGATGATTTTGATTCCGATCATGCCATGAATGTTCTCTTCGTTGCGAGTATACTTGACCTGTTGATCCGTATCCTTGAGAACATTCTTAAAGCGAGCAAACCAATTGATGATGTAGAACTGAGAAAATAAAGAA
>Ga0209535_1003224_pt1 | contig 10448 bp, 16 predicted proteins | sample LinPmetageLP28_FD_184041 | JGI IMG/M metagenome (GOLD analysis project Ga0209535, IMG submission 184041) | Marine viral communities from the Pacific Ocean - LP-28 (SPAdes) (version 2) | ecosystem: Environmental > Aquatic > Marine > Oceanic | place: Pacific Ocean | collected 2009-08-22
ATATCCTTCAATTCATCTTGAATTGCTTCTTTTACTGCTTCTTTAATTAATTTTTTAAGTACTTCGGTTTTCATATATGTTTATAAATATAGGGTTAATCTGCTTTTAAATCATTTGTTTGTATATAAAATACTAATTCATCTATAAGTATTTGATCAATTGAACTAAATGAATATTCTCCTTTTAACATTACAACACCACTAGGGTTTGTTGCTGTAGCTCTTCTACGTTTTAAAGAATTAGTAGTTTTTTCAGTTTCTACACCCATGGTAAAACCATTTACTATGGTAGCCACGGGTGATTGTTGGTTTGTTTGTTCTTGAGTTAAAGCTATTAATTCAGCTGAGAGTTGTTCTTGTTCAATTTCACTATTAGGGAGACAGTCTTGAATTAAACTATCTAATAAATTAAGATAATCAATAATTTGAGTTAAAGTAATTCTTAATAAATTTAGTATTCCAATTGTACCATCAATACTTTGTTTAGTAATTTTAGACTTATCTTGGGTGAATTTTTTTATATCATCTACTTTAGTTATAACCCCTGCTGTTACTCCAGGTATTGCAGTTGGAAGGAGAAGTTGTGCTATATCTATTCCCCTTACAATCCCTATAGCTATAGATATAAAACTACGAGCTATACCTAGCACTGAAAGAGTATTATCAATTAATTTTAAAGAATTGTTAATTTGTTTAACAAATTTATTTTTACGTTTTATAATTTTTTCAATTTCTTCTTTAGGAGGACAAATTTTATTTGGTACATCTTTAGCTTTATTTTTTCCCTCTTTAATTAATTCTTGTACTTTTGTTACACCAAACTTTGCTATCATAATTAATATAATAGGTAAAAGTACATTTTTTAACTTATTAAGTAAATCTATAAGTTTTTGATTTAAATGCCACCTAAAATCTTTTTTATTTTTAGTTAACTTTTTAATATCTTCAACTTCAGGAAGAGAGGTATTAATAATTTCTTTATCTAAATCGGCTTTAGTTGTTTTTAAAGGAATAATTCCAAAATCATTTTTTAAAGTACCATCTCCTTTTACAACTGGGATAGATTTAGATTCATAGTTAGCAGCACTAACTTTTAAATCAGGGCGAGAAGCGGTTACAGTAGTTTCTTCCACTTCACCTATCACACCTTCGTTTAGTTGAGTAGCACCATATTGTGTTGAAAAGTCAAAATTATAATTTGTTTCTTGAGTTAAAGGCAAAATTATAGTTTGAGTAGAGTTAGGTTTTTTAGCTTGAATGAATTTACTATTTATAGGTACAAAAAGTTCAAACTTACCTTCAAAATTAGTTCTAGTTTGGTAGGGAGGGGTTGATATTTCACCAACTTCATTTTTAACTAATCTTACAAGACCATTATAATTTGTAGCTCCAATATCACTATCATTAATTTGAATTTCTCCAGTTATTTTTTTAAGTTGTGAAGATGAGTTTTGGGGTATTTCAGTTGGAGTTGGTGGAGTGTCTATGTTATCATCTAAAGGGGAGGATTTTTTAATTTCAACTGGTGGACAATCAAAAACTACTTTTTCAACTATAGCATCTCTATTTATAGTACCTGATGTTTTTCCCACTAAAGTATCAGGTGGAGCTTCTGTCCAATTTGGAAAATCTCGTTTATAAGTTCCTGTTTTACCTATAAAATAATAATCTATTCTACCATCTGAATAGGTTAATTTTTTATAATTGTATGCCCCATCATGGGTAGTATTAAGACATTCTTGCAATAAAGTAGGTTCTTGATTTTTTGGGGATGGTAATTCAATTATAAATTTTCCATCCTTATCTGTTGTAGTTGAATATTTAGCATATTCAACAGAAGCTCCTTTAATAGGTTCTAAAGTTTTTTCATCTACAACAGTTCCATATAAACTATTAGCATTTGGATCTTCAGAATTTTCAATTATTCTACTTGTTTGAGAAGTTTCAGGTGAGGTTGGATTAGGTGGGGAATCAAATTTAACTCTTTCTATTATAGCATTTCTTCTAATAGTACCGAAACTACCATCATCTACTGCTTCAGTCCAATTAGGAAAACGTTCTTTAGGTTTATTTCTTCTTCCTATAAAAAAATATACTACAGTACTATCCTCTTGAACAACTTTTTTATAGTCATAATCCTTATCATGAGTAGTATTTATAGATTCTGAGGGGGTAGCCATTATTCTACTTTAACTTTATTAGATTTAATATTTACTAAAACTTTTTCTTTAACTGTTTTAATAGCTTGAGATAAAGTAGATGTTATTGCTTGAGTTGAAGCATCAGGGATTGGTGCTCCTGTTGGATATATTTGGGTTGGGGCTAAAGTATCAGATAATATTTCTAATACATTTAAAGTAAATTCTAAAATATCATATGTTTTATCACCTAATAAAACAGATTCACCAGCATTTTTAGATCCTAATCTAATTCTATTATCCGTGTGGATGTTAATATCTTTTGATTCTAGATTAATACTTTCATTTGAAAATAATCCTACAGATTTACCAGCACTTACTAATACACTATCTGTTTCAGCTTCAATTATTATTCTATCAGAATTTAAAATAACTTGGGGTTGATTAAATTGTGAAGGAGTTATTGGAGAAGTAGAATAAGAAACAAAAGGAATACCTTTTTCTGTTTCTAAACTTAAATTTGGTATACTTTGATAAGAAGTTAAATAAATTGATGATAAATCATTTTTAACATCTTCAGAAATAGGCTCAAAACCTGAAGATGGTGTTGTTCTATTTTGTCCGTTTCTAATAAAAATTATAGGGTCTCCTTTTTCTTGGTTAAACCTAATACTTTGACCATTTCTTCCCTCTATTATAGTGTCTCCAGGTTGAGGTTGTATAGATCTAATGTTTGATTTTTCAATAAAAGGATCTTTAGAAGGATTAGTTAAACTGTTTAATTGAGCTGTTTGTTGGGTATTAAGTGTGGGGTTTGGTTTTAAATTTTGTAAATTTAAAGGCTTTTCAAGTTCAGGAAACGAATTATGATTTGGAGTATTCCAAATATTTATAGGTTTTTGATAAAAATATCCTTTAGCTATTGTATTTGTGTTACGAGATTGGTTTAAAACTAAAGTTATAGTTACAATTTCATCTACTAACGGGAAAACCTTTAAATGAGAATCATAAGGTAAAGCAAACCCTAAATCCTTTCCAAAGGATACTAAATCGGGACTTTCAAAAAATATAGCTCCTATTCCATTATACTGTCCAACTTCATTAAATCTAGGGTGTTCAGAATCTAAAACTATATCTGTTACCCTTACTACATATAATTTACTTTCTGTTTGGGAAAGAGAATCTTTTATAGTGGATGTTGAGGGTATAGTAGAGTTTTGGGTTTTTGAAATTCCCGATTTTATAATCATTTTTTAGGTTTAAATTTTTCTATTTCAGTTAATAATTGACGTTTTTCATCTTCAGTCATACCAAAACCTTCTTCTTCTGATTTATTAGAAGCAAGTGTACGTTGAACAATAGTAGCCATTTTAACTAACTGTTCATCATTTTTAATACCTAACTCCATATATTCTTTAATAAGAGGTACTACTAAAGTAGCATCTCCTAAATCATTAATTAATGGCTTTAATTCACCTATTAAAGAAGAAATTTGAGTTTCTTTTTTCTTTTGGTTATCATAAATTTCCTTTAAAATATCTGAAAATTTTTTCTTTCCAAAAACATTTGAATCTAGATTTCCCATATCATTTATTTATAAATATGAAAGTATAAAAAAATTAGAAATTAATATAACCGTTATCTATATAAAATATATAATGTTTTTTAAAGATACTATATAAACTATTAGCTATTTTTGTAATTTTTGGAGTTTTTACATCGGGTAACATTTCATGTATATAAATGTATAAAGCTTTTTTATTGAATATATCTATGGAATCTCTTTTTCTAAATAATTCTAATATTGAATCTGCAATTTGTGCGTCAATATTTTTAGGGTATAAATCATAGATATTATTAGAAACATATTCAACAAAATTATCTATAAAATATGATAATTTATCGTCTGGGGAATAATCTAATGAATATGAGTGTGTATCATCTTTTTCTAATTCACCAACAGGTACAGATGCTATTTTTTTCTTATAATTTTTTTCATTATATAATATACACCATCTTTTTACAATAGTACCAAAATATGAATATGCTTTAGCAGGTGTAATTTTAATTAATTTATCGTAACACTCAGTTGATATGTTAAGAGTATTAACATAACCTTGAATATCTTGAGTAGTACATTTAATTTCATTTGCAGGCATGTGTTCTATAAAACTACCACTATATTGTTCACCAAATTCTTTATGAATTATTTTCCTTATTTTATTATCAGCACTTTTTACAGGATGAAATAATTGCATTTTTTCTAATAAAAATACTTCAATCTCATGCTGTAGATGTTCTAAATTTTCTACCTCTGTATGGTAAAATTTAAATGTATGTATAATATTTTGGGTTAATTTAAAGAAAGGGTAATGTATTTCTTTTTCATATATTTTACTTCTTTGATAAGAACAAGAAGTACTATTATATAACATAATAGCATTCTCTGTATCTTTAGTAAAATAATTTTTACTTTTAGCTTTGCGGGGGGCCATAAATCATTTAATCTTTTTTACTGTGAATTCATTTAAAATTTCTTGGATTTGTAAAATTGAATCAAATATAACCCCTACATCATCATCTTTTTCAAATATTCTTTTATTATCTACTTCTTTTAACTTTTTATTAGAAATTTCAATTACTCTAGAAAATTTATCTAGATATCCCATATAACCTAAAAGAATATCTTCTGATTTTTCTTGTTTTTTCATCAAATTATAGGTTGTCCATCCTAAAATTATAGATAAAACTGAAAGTGTACAAACTGCTATTATTAAAGGTATCATAAGTTATTTAACATATTTTTTAATCCATCACTTTTCATCGAACCTAAAGCTTTTGTTTTAGTAGACATTTTCTTCGATGAATTAGGTGTTGTCCCCAATGTATAATTTTCTTTTAGCTTATCCAAGGATCCTTGTTCCCCTTTTAATTTAGGTAACCATTCACGTTCAAATTCAATACGAGCTGCCATTAAATCTGCCTGATGTAGTATAAAAGGTAAACATGTACGTGGTTTTTGTTCTGGCATATATGCAAATAGATATTTTTTATTTGCTTCATCATATAAACCATCATGTGTCTGGATAGCTAACATTTCATTAAATGAATATTGTATACTATGTGATTGAAGTAAGAATAATCCTCTATCAGGAACTGAAGCAAATTGTACTTTTTTATTAAACATATAATCTTCTCCAAGTTTATCACGTCTCCATTTATCAGTCTGAGGGATATAAGATTCATTTTCTTCATCACCCATTTTACCTAAATCATGATTAATAGCAGAAAATACTAATTCTTCAATAGTAAAAGTAGACATATCCGCACCTTCTTCTTTCCATAATTCATATTGTTTAACAGCACAACGAACTACTCTATTAACATGTTCAACATATCCTCCTGGAAAAGCATTATGATATTCTTTTTTATGGGCAGCAGGCATTAACATAATACGCTCTTCATATTTTTTATAAAAATCTAATAATTTTTCTTTACGTGGTTCTGATATGTATTGGTCAATAAAATTAAGTAATTGATTCCAATTATCTTGGATTTGTTCTGGGGATAATTTCATAACTTTTATTTTAATTTATTAATTTTCTCTTTCTATTATTGATTCTATATCTTGTCTTAATTCAAGAATTTCTTCTATAATTTTTTTTGCTTTATAAATATTATTTTCACTAAGGGCTAAACGGGTTTGTTTAAGTTTACCTTCTAAAGTTTGCATGCGTCTTAATAATAACTCTTTATTTTTCATTTTTTTATTTATTTATTTATTATTTTAAAATTTTTTATTTAATAATTTAAATATAAATGTAAGGTAATAACAAAATATTGGGATATCAAGTTTCTTTTAATTTATTTAGAACTTCTTGTTTTTCTAAAAAAGTTTGTATAGTTTTTAAAAAAGCACATTTTTCAAATTCCTCAATTTCTTCATAGTACTTTATAGACAATTTTAAACAATTTATAAGTTCCCTATCAAGATAATATATTAATGCATCTTCCCATTCTTTATCTTGTAAATTACATTCTTGTATCCAATAGTAAGCCCTTGTATACATCATATAATCACTAGCTTCATCTAACCCTAAAGTAAAATCTTTTTCTAAATTGGAGTTACCAAAAAACGAAAAGATTTGATCACGAAAATTATTACCATTCCAAACCATTTTATAAAACATTCCAACTTTAAATTGAGGGGTGTTTTTAAATTCTTCAAGGTTATTTTCAAGTTTTTTATTTTCGTTTTTATCTTTACCAAAACCAAATAATCCAAATACGTTGTCTATATCCATTTTAGTATAATTAATTTTACGTATTAATTTGCTGATTTTAAATGTAGGATATTTAATTCTATTTTACTAATTTTCTTTTCTAATTTATCTATTTCAAAAGACATATTATCATATTCTTTAATAGGATTAATAAAATTTTTATTTTTAGGATGATATCTCCAAATTTCATCTTTAATAGTATACATACTAGTTAACATATTTTGTATATCTATTAAACTATCTTGTAAATTAGTTAATTCTTCTTGATATTTTTGTTCATAAATGTTACTCATATCTTAATTTAAAATCTTGTGTTAGTACTAGAACCTTTATACCATGGTAATCCTTCACGTCTTCTTAAAGCATCCTTATATTCTGGTTCTGTCATTTTAATACCATTTAAATAATATTCACGTTTTCTATTATTTCCTTCTGGAATTAGTGCTGGTCCTTCCCAATTATGTAGTTTTCCTTGAAATGTGTACATTATAGTACCATCTGAAGTAATAATTTTTTTTGATTTAAATTCTTTATTCTCCATCTTGTACAGGAAATAAAATAGGATTAATAAATCTTTCTCCTATAAATAATCCTGCTACAAATGGGAGGGCAATAAAACCTGTAAAAAAGTAAGAAACAAATAATCCTACCGCTAGTGTAGCAATTATAATACTATTTACTTTTTCTTTATTCATTTTAATTAATTTTAACATAACTTTTATTTTTTAAATTTATACTATAATATACGAAATATTTTTTTAATATCCAAGGATTTTTAACTTGGTACATCTTCTACAAATGCGGCATCATTATTTAAGGTTCCATTATCACTCCCAGCTTGATCTGTTACTGTTGTACCCGATCCTCCATCATTATCTCCCATTCTCCACCAATTTGCTAATCCTGACTGTCCAGTTAAATCTGTAGGAGCCCCACTATTGTATATATCTGTTACTTCCGAAGAACTTAATACTTTTGTCCATAAACTTACCTCATCAATTTCTCCATCCCAATGATTTATTGCACTACCCCCTCTATTTCCTATTAAAAGATCTGTAGATGTAGTAGCTAAAGATGTAGGACCATTAAATCCTAAATTTGTTAAAGCAGTTCCATCTAAATATACTTTAAATCTTTGATTTGCAGTCCCTAAACTTCCATCAAAAGTTATTGCTACATGATGCCAATTTCCATCTGCTATACTAATTGTATCAGTAGACCTAAATCCAATAGTTGAACCATAAACATCTATACGAGTATTTGGTATTACTGCAACTTGAAACTGAACATCTGACCCAGTATCAGATTTTGCAATTAGTTGTGTAGCTCTAGTATTTGAGGTTTTACACCATGCTGAAATACTTGCTTTATTAACCCCATTAAATGTAGTTACATTACCACAATTAACATCATCATCAGTTCCATCCATTGATACACTATAAGTGTTTAAAAAAGCACTACCTGCTCCTGCTAGTGCCATTATACCCGATTTTGTACCTATTCCCATTTTTTATTGTATTTTTCACGTTGATCTACTCTAACATACTCAACATAGTCTTGTTTTCCACAATGTGGACAACCTAATTTTTCAATATTCTCAGCTTCATTTATTTTCCACTCTCCATTACATTTAGTATCACTACATTTATAGATATAGGTGTGTCGAATAAATACTTTATGTGCCATTTTATTATAAATATATAAGCAATTATTTTATTTTTATAGTAATATCATGAGGAGCTTTTTCAGTACCCCCAAAATAAGGATATAAAAAATATCTTCTTTTAGGATCATCACAACATCTACTCATTGAATCTCCTACCCCATTCAAGTACATATGATAATGACTATCAGTTATATTTAACGACATATAATTAATATCCCCAGGATTAACATATCCTAATGGTTTAAAAGCAAATTCGTTTAATAAACGACGATACATTAAAATTTCAATTTGTTCTTGATCTAAATCCCACCTCCAACCAAATCGAATAGAGTTTTTACTATGAGTAGTACCACAATCACTTACACCCCAAATTTTATTAACATCAAATTGATTTATAGGATCTTTAGAAGTATATATAGCAGATTTATTAAATTTTACTTGAATATCAAAAGAATCTTTTTTAGTATATTCAACTTTAACTACAGAGCGATGCCTATTTTTTTTAATTTTATAGACTTTAAATCCATCATCATCAATTTTAGTACAAGAAAAAAAACATAATATAAATAAAATAATTAGTTTTAATTTTTTCATTCCTTTTTCTTGAATTTTAAGGGCCATTTCCATCCTACATTAAGTAAATGAGTATATCCTACAACTTCATCTTGACCTGTTCCTAATTCTAAAGAAAATGTAAAAAATCCTTTATCTTTAATTTTAGTATGTAATTGAGTATAAACCATAGCAGGTCTTACTCTTACACCTAAAGTAATAGTTGTATTTTCTTTTTGACCATAATAAGAACCTAAACCAAACTTTGCACTAGCAATAAATGGGTATGACAATCCTACGGATATATCAGCGAAACTATAATCCCCAAAATCAACAGTCCTACCTATAGACAAGGAGGTAAAAGGTCGGTTACTAACATCCCACTTATCAACAACACCTATACCAGTATTTGTTTCAATATATGTTTGCTTATCGGGGCGAAATTGCCGTGTCTGACTTAGGAGTATACATGGGAATAGTAATAATAGTAGTAATATCTTTTTCATATTTTTGTTATAAACATTGTTGATAAAATTATAACTATTACATGTAACTTATTATAAATATATGGGAGTAAATGTTAGGTTTAAGCTGGATACAATGCAAGAAATATAAGTATATACTTGCGTCGATGTAAAAAATTTGTAAAGAAAAAAGATTTGATTCCCGTGGAAAAAACACAAAAATCCCACGTTGAAAATGCGAGTTAAACCGTGGGGGATATTCGTATATATTAATCGAGGTGAGTATATCGTTTACGATTTATGAGTGTGTCTAATCCGTGGACTTCTACCACATACCCGCGTATTGACAACCGCGCGCGTGGTACGGTATTACTATAGTATTACCATACATATACCATATATATACCGCCGCACGCGGTACTACATCTCTACTACGTTAAGGCTAACCCTCTACCCTTAATATCTTGGTGGAGCATCTGGTTACGTAGATCATGGTTTGGATCGTATCCACATGCTTTGAGTACCATGTATAATGTTTTCCAACGTGTTTCTAGGTGTTGGTAGTGCTTACTATCTGTACCATATAACTGTTTCCACTCATGTTGTGCTACCCATGACTGCGCTTCTAATTTTTGCATTACTGCTACCATACCTCTCTTTACCATATATTTTCTGTTTTTTGGTCACCTAAAGCTCTACACATGGGTGGGTGTAGAGCCGTTGGCGATTGTATAATTAAAAAAGATGGGTTTTATTTTGGTGGCTAAAACCCTTAAACCAAATATTACTTATTTACCCAGCTACCTCCCACTATCTAGTAGCCCTACCATTTCTCTGGTCTATCCTGCTTACCACAGGTAAATAAGGTTAATCTTTTAAAATCTTATTTATATCCACAAACATTAAACTAAAACACAATACAAATATTATAAATACCATACTTACTTATTTAAACCATTTATCATTCCACCTACTATAAAACCAACTACTACACAAAAACTAAAACCTATACCTACCATACTTTATCTTTTTTTAATTATACTACAATATACAAACTTAATATTAATAAGGTTAGTCCTTTTACAAACTAACCTTACTAACAATAATAATTACTACTTATTTACAACTTCATTACTATCTTCTACTTTAACCATTTTAGGTCTTCCTAATTTAAGAGTTCCATTACTTCTTTTTTCTTCTAACTCTCTTAATCTAATCTGTCTTACACTATTAACATCTACTTTTCTACCTCTTAACTCAATTCCATTTTCTCTATTAAACTCTTTTCTTTCAAGTTCCTTTTGTCTAACACTATTTTCATTAACAGGTCTTCCTCTTTTCAACTC
>Ga0209535_1003229_pt1 | contig 10445 bp, 9 predicted proteins | sample LinPmetageLP28_FD_184041 | JGI IMG/M metagenome (GOLD analysis project Ga0209535, IMG submission 184041) | Marine viral communities from the Pacific Ocean - LP-28 (SPAdes) (version 2) | ecosystem: Environmental > Aquatic > Marine > Oceanic | place: Pacific Ocean | collected 2009-08-22
TTCTAACGGTCAAGAAGAAGTAGGAGACGCTTACAACCATTTAGTAGAAAACGTTAATGATGATTACTCTTCTATATATTTAACATCAGACCATAGAATAGTATTAGACCAAGCTAGGATTAAATATGACTCTCTACATACAGCACCAGTTAGATCTGACCAGTATAGAGGTAACCAAGTAATTGTTAATGGAGGAAGACTGTTTTTTAATGCTAAAGAAGAAGATATAAATTTAGCAGCCCAGAGTAACATTACTGCAACCTCAGATATAATAGGTTTAGACGGAGAGCAGTATATAGGTTTAGATGCTAATAAAATATACTTAGGTAAAAGAGCAAAAGAACTAGAAGCAGAACCAGTAATTAAAGGAGATACTTTAGAAATTTGGTTAAATCAATTAATAAAAGGTTTAGAAGGAGTTGCAAAAGCTATGACTAAAGCAAAAACTATTGATCAAAAGATTATACCTAATGTAAATAAAGAAGGAATAGTTTTTAAAGCTAAGCTTAAAAGCTTAACCAGCCAGATAAATCCTGGAGGAAAACAATCACAACTTAAGTCAAGAAAAGTATTTACTGAATAATGCCACATACTTTAATAAAATTTGGAGGATTTAATATAGCTAAGATAGTGGCTACACAAATGGCTTATATCGAAGCATCTCTTATAGTAATAGCAAATCAAAAAATAAATCAGATTATTAATCAGCTATTAAAGAAATGTCCTCCACCAGCTGTAACAAATGCAATATTTAAAAAGAAAGAATCGATAGAGAGACTCTTTAATACGTACGATAGTAAGATACAGAAATTTAATAGTCTAGCAAACAAAGTAGACCCTATTATCATATCTTTTAAGGTACTAGTTGATATACTCTCTCACTTTCCTGTACCTACCACAATTGGTATCCCTCCAGGACCTGCCGGTGGTGTTATATTCTCAATGCCTGCCGGACTAGTTCAAGGACAGTCTGCTATGTTAACAAAGTATATAAAGGTAGTAGAAGACTTAGAAAATGAAAAAGAAGCTATAGCAAGCCTAGTTGGAGATACAGCAGGTATATTTGATCCTATAAAAGTGAGACTTGCACAAATTGACACTCTATGTAGCCACTGTATACGTAATCCTTTCTCAGAATTAGATACAAATGCTAGAGTTATAAACCCATTCTTATTAGACTCTGACGACTTAAGTAATAGAAATTTACTTAAACAAGCATTCGGTAAACCTGGCGATACAACGTTAGAACAAGACATATATAGTACTCTATCTTCAGAAGGATTAGTCGGTACATGTTCATTAGGACCAGAATACCAAACAAGACAACAATGTGAAAATGCAGGAGGTAGATGGAGAGAAGGAAGAGGTAAGGTAGGAGATGTACCCGGTGACCTAACCCAATCACAATTAAACACAGCATATGCCGGAACCGGTATAGGTAGAGATTCAGATAATACACTTGGAGGTGAAAGTTACAGATCACCATCAGGGGCATTATATACTTTAAAAATCGAAAAAGATCCTGAATCACCACCAATAGCTACAAGGAAGAGAGCTATAGCAGTAGACTTTAGAGGAATAGCAGTACTTAGAGGTCCATTTTCGTTCTCAAGTTCTGATAAAGTACTAAGAGATGAAATAAAATTTAGAATTAACAATCAACTTCCATAACCTAACTATTTATATATATGAAACTCGATCAACTACGTAAAATAATACGAGAAGAAGTAAGAGCAGCTGTTAAGGAGGAGTTACAAGAAGTAATGAATGAGGCTGTAAAAGTAGCTTCAGCTCCTAATAAGATGCAACAGGTACCTAAAGGCCAAGAAAAAAAATGGTCTGTCGGTAAAAGCGCTAGTTTAGATGAAATGCTAAGCAGTAAAAGTGCGAAACCTACAAACATAAAGTTTAGTAATAATAAAAATATTCAGTCAATGTTAGAAATGACTAAACAATCAATGACTGGAGAAGATTATCAACAAGTAATAGCTGGAGACTCTAGTATGGTTAAGAAACCTAACTTCGCTTCTGCAGCTGCTGCTAGTATGGGAATGACAGGAGCTCAACCGGGACTTGATATAAGCAAGTTAGATTTTGTTCAGAAAGCAAAATCAGTATTAGACGCTTCTTACAGTAAAGATAAAAATAGGTAATAAATGGCATTTAATGTTAAGAAGATAAATCCGTTAGATTTACAGCCTAGAAAGGCTATAGGTGTTGATATACCTCTTTCTGGTGTTGGAGTATTTAACCAAACTTTCGAAACAAAAGATGCACTTAAAGCTAATTTAATAAACTATTTTTTAACTAACAAAGGAGAAAGATTTCTTAATCCTAATTTTGGTTCTAATATTAGAAGAATTTTATTTGAAAACATTACCCAAGATAATCTCGATGAAATAGAAGCTATAGTCGCTGACGACTTAGAAAAGTTTTTTCCTAGAGTAAAACCTACTTTAATAAGATTTGCTTCTGAACCAGATACTAATACGGTTGTATTTTTCTTAAGATATGCTATTGAGGATAGTAATATACAGGACGAGATAGTAATAAATATAGAACAATAATGGCAGAACAAAGAGACATAAAATACGTAAATAAGGAATTCTCAGATTTCAGAGGGCAGCTCATAGAGCACGCTAAGAACTATTTTCCTGACACCTATAATGACTTCTCAGCAACAGCTCCTGGTATGATGTTTATTGAGATGGCTGCATACGTAGGTGATGTGCTATCTTTTTACCAAGATACTCAATTGCAAGAAACATTTTTAACCCACGCTAAAGATCCTAAGAACTTATTTAATTTAGCTTATACTATGGGATATACTCCAAAAGTATCTGGAGTAGCTGAAGTTGAATTAACACTAACTCAGACGTTAGGAGCAACCGGTACATTTAAACCAAACTGGGCAACAGCAGCAGCAATTAATTCTAATGCTACATTTAGATCAACAGATTCATCTCAAACTTTCTTTTTAGTAGATAAGCCAGTAGATTTTAATTTCTCTAGCTCACTAGATCCTACAGATGTAGTAATAGCAGAATTAGATGGCTCCAATAGACCTACTCAATACACAGTAAGTAAAAAAGTAAAAGCTTTTTCTTCTGAAATAAAGTCAAAAACATTTAGTATCTCTACAGCAGAAAAATTTAAGACATTAACTATAACTGACGATAACATTGTAGGAGTCTTAGATATAACTGATGCAGATGGGAATATATTTTATGAAGTACCTTTTTTAGGTCAAGATACTATATACAAAGAAGATGCTAATGGTAGTTCTGATTCTAACCTAGTTCCTTACGTATTAGGTATAAGAAAAACACCTAGAAGGTTTGTAGCTAGATTCCTATCTAATGGTAACTTAAACATACAGTTTGGTTCCGGTACAACATCGAGTGATGACTCAGAAATACTACCAGATGCAACAACAGTAGGAAGTGCAACTAATCAAGGAGTAAGTAGATTAGACTACTCTTATGATCCTTCTAATTTTCTTTTTAGTAAGGCTTACGGAATAGCTCCAACATCAGACATTACTGTAAGGTATCTTAAAGGAGGAGGAGTAGGAGCAAATGTACCTGCTAACACTGTTACACAAGTTTCTACTATAGGAGGAACTAATACAGGTACAGTCACAGTAAATAATACTCAACCAGCATTCGGTGGTAGAGATGGAGATAATGAAGATGAACTAAGAGAGAATTCGTTAAGAGCATTTAATGAACAAAGCAGAACCGTTACTCTTCAAGACTATACAGTAAGATCACTGGCTATGCCCAGTAGGTTTGGTAGTATAGCTAAAGCATTCGCTACACAAGATCAACTTGTTAATACAAATATAGATACAACATCTATAAAAGACAGTAACCCTCTTTCTATAGCTCTATATATATTAGCGTACAACAATGAAGGTAAATTAACTAATGCTAGTTCAACGTTAAAAGGTAATCTAAAGACTTATCTATCCGAATATATAATGGTAACAGATAGCGTTACTATAAAAGATGCTTACGTAGTAAATATAGGAGTTGAATATGAATTAATTATGAGACCTAACTACATAAGTAGAGACGTCTTATTAGCATGTAATATAAAATTACAAGAGTACTTTAAGACTCAAAAGAGGAATATTAACCAGTCTATTAATTTAGCTGATGTATTTAGAGAATTAGATAAAGTAAAAGGAGTACAAACAGTACAGAAAGTAGAAATAGTTAATAAGCAAGGGGGTGACTACTCTCAATATGCTTACGATGTTAAAGGAGCTACTAGAGACAACGTTGTATACCCTTCTTACGATCCTTGTATATTTGAGGTAAAGTATCCAAATTTAGATATTAAAGGAAGAATAACAACATTATAAAATGGCAGTATATAAATTATTTCCCGACAAAGATAACTTCATATTCACAGAAGTACCTACAGCAAACGCAGGGTATGATGAGATGATCGAGTTAGGTTCTTATCCAGTACTTGAAGTAGGACAAACGTCAAGATTTCTTATTCACTTTAGTGACACTGAAATAGCAGATGTTATAGATAATAAGATTGGTAATAACAACTTTAGTGCGAGCTTAAATATTAAACTAGCATCAGCATATGAAACTCCTGCCTCTCATTCAGCTCACGCTTATCCGGTATTTCAATACTGGGATGGAGGTGTAGGTAAGTACGGTGATTTACCATTTGATAAATCTGGTTGTACGTGGAGATATGCTACAGCACAGAATACAAACTCATGGACACTACCACATAACTCAGTATCTATGTCATCTGGTGTAACAGGTTCATATAACTCTACATACCCAGGTGGAGGTAACTACTATACTGGCTCTCAAGGGTACAACCTACATACGTCTCAATCGTTTGAAACTAACGCTAATTTAGATTTAAATTTAGATATTACTAATGGAGTCTTATTACACTATACTGGCTCGTTGACTAACAATGGGTTTATAGTAAAATTTGATGATAAATTAGAATTTTCGTTAACATCTTCAATAAGACATAAGTACTATAGTGGTGATACTAATACAATATATGCTCCTACTTTAGATATAAAATGGGACGATAGCTCATATCTAACAGGCAGCTTAGATGTATTAAATACTCAACAAGCTGTAGTAAACCTATCTAACAACAAAGGAATATACCCAGACATTGAAAAACAAAGATTTAGAATGCTAGCTAGACCTAAATTTCCTACAAGAACTTTTACTACAGGATCTATATATAAAACTAACTATGCTCTACCTTCACAATCATACTGGGGACTAAAAGACGAATACACAGAAGAAATGGTAATCCCTTTCGATACTACATATACTAAAGTATCATGTGATAGCACAGGACCTTATTTTGACCTATATATGGGAGGATTACAACCAGAAAGGTATTATAGAATTTTAGTAAAGACAGAATTAGATGGAGCAACAACCGTTGTAAATAATGATGCAACATTTAAAGTAGTAAGAAATGGCTAATATAAGAGTAAAAAAGACTGTTTATAATAAAAATGAGTTTGAAAAAGTTGTAGACACTTCGTTCAATACCTTTACTGACGATATTGAAGAACAAGATAAAGACACAGTAGAAGAGCTATTTAGACTATATGATAAACTTTTTTACGAAATACCGACTGAAGGAACTAAAAACTCACATACTTTTATTTTACAAGAGAGTTCAAAATTAGTAGAGTTCACAAAAGATACTGAAGAAATTCAACCTCTATTAGATGAAATTGCTACATTAAGAGAGCAGTTATTAATATCAAACCAAGCAAACCAAGATATACAACAAGACTTCTTTAACAATGTCCAACCTTAAATACAACATTTCGCAAGTAGACCCAATAGGGTTTAAGAAAATAACTGAGAGCGATGCACGAGTTGTAAATACGTTTGAAGTTAATAATACTGTAGACTTAACTAAAAATAAAATAGAGTTACACATATACTCTTTTGATGATGGTCTTTTAGAATCCCATCCTAACTTTGCTATAGATAATACTTTAAACCAAGGCAGTAGCGCAGGTAATATAGGTACCTCTGAGATTAATTTAGATCCAGAAAAAGATGCTAAAAATTACGGTTACTACGGAGGAGGAATTATTAATGTATATAACTTTACAAACGATTTATATAGTGATACTAATAGCCCTATAAGCTTCTTTATACAAGAAATATCCCCTGATAGAACTGAACTGTTACTATTAAGTAATATGCTACAAAATGATAAGGTAGTTGAAAAAACAAACCTAATCGTTGAAAAATTAGAATCTACAGCATACTATAATGATTTTAGAATAAATTTAGGAGACAATAGAATACTTATAGGTACTAATATAAAAAATAGATCTGTAAGAGATTTTCAAGCAGTAGTAATTAAACTTTACCAGCCGCTAGAAGAAGATGTAGATTTAAGACAAATTTTAACTATAGAAGAAGTTATTTCTGATTCTATTGCATACGAAGTAACTACCGAGGTAGAAGCTGATAGTATAGAAGTACCGTTCTTAAAAGGACCTAACTTTTCTATACAAGGCGTAGAAGACCCATCAGCTATATCATCTGAGTTATTTAGTTATAATGATTTATTTAATTTTAATAACGTAAATAATTTTAGAGAATTAAAATCTTTAGTAGCAGAACAAGGAGCAGATATTAGTATTGACTACTCGGAATATAGTGACTTTATAAATTTTAGCTCAGCAGAAGAGAGATTAAGAAACTTTAAATATAAATTAGACTTACTAGAGGCTTATCAAACCTCTATAGATATAGTAGAAACTGGAGATGGTTTAACTATACCGGCTAGTTCTGTTTCTGGAAGTAGACAATATTATAAAGACCTTATTGGTGGTATAGTAGAAAATTTTGATCATTACGATAGACACCTGTACTATGAGAGTGGTTCTACATCATGGCCTAAAACAAATGATACTAAACCTTATATAAACGCAACAGGTTCAGCAACAAGCTCTTTTTATAGTAGCTATTTAATATCCTCATCTGATTACGACCTAAGTAATCCTAACCAGCTTATAAATACAGTCCCTAGCTACATAATAGATGACAGCGATAATGATGCCTATCAGTTATTTGTAAATTTAGTAGCTCAACATTTTGATAACATATGGGTATATACTAAAGCGGTAACAGATAAATATGATGCTGATAATAGAATAAATAAAGGCATATCAAAAGATTTAGTAGAAGTAGCTCTTAAAAACTTTGGAGTAAAAATTTACAACAGTAGTAACTCAACTCTAGATCTATTTCAAATGTTTACCGGACAGCAATTTGATACCGGTAGTGAAAATATAAATACATTAGTAAGTGCCTCTAACAATACTATTTCAGAAGATATTTATAGAAAAGAGGTTCATAAAAGAGTTTATCATAACTTACCTTTACTTTTAAAATCTAAAGGTACAGAAAAAGGATTAAGGGTACTGGCTAACTCATTTGGGATACCTACACTTTATAGTACAGGGTCAACAGGTATGAAAATTAGAGTTGCAGGAGGAAATAATACGGAAGGTAATATTAACTTAGGACAGTTTACTTTAACATCATCTTCTTTAGGTAAAATTAAAATAGACGATACTGGAAGCCTAGTAGCAGGTAATACATTATCAAGGTACTCTTCAATAAATACAAGAAATGAAAAGTACTCACAAGATATTAATAGTATTGAAATAGGTTACTCACCTACCGATATATTAAATGAGAAAATAATAGAATACTTAAATGGCTTATAATATAGACCAATATATCGGGGATCCAGATTACGCTCACTCTAGTAGTTACTCTGCTTTAGTTTCGAGCTCAACTGAGATATTGAATATTATCGTTACAGGATCTAATGATCTTCAAGACTTTACAAGAGTTATGAAGTTCTACGATAACGTAATGTTTAAAACAGCCCAAGACTTTATACCTGCTAGGTCTAATGTAAGTACAGGTATAATTATAAAGCCTCATTTATTAGAAAGAAATAAAATAAAACAAGTAGAAGTAGGCAGTGCAGGAGATATAACTATTACCGGATCAATAGCAAGCGGAAGCAGATCAGGTAGTCATGCAGGATCATTTGGATCAACCGATCAATACTCTACAAACTATGAAAAACAAATTGTAGCACCTGACGGAATAGTAATTAAACTAGACCATACACATGAAGAAGCTAAATATGACGGAGAAATCTCAGGTAGTTACTTACACTTAGTACAGCATTTCGGGGACTGGAATCACCCTAATACATTCAAATCAGATACAGCAGGTAACTCTAAGTTTAAATATATTGCATTTGAAGAATCATTTAACTGTGGTTACTTTATAAGTGCTTCTAATATTTCAGGTACACCAGCACCTACTCCAGCACCTGTAACACCTCCACCAACTCCTGCACCTGTAACACCTAGCCCTACTAATCCACCTACAACACCATCACCGGTTGCCGCACCTACTACACCTAGTCCTACTAATCCACCTGTAGCTCCTCCTACAACACCTAGTCCTACTAGTCCACCTTCAGCACCACCGCCACCGGTAACACCTAGCCCTACACCAGCTCCTATAACACCTCCTCCTACACCATCACCAACACCAGCTCCTATAACACCATCACCGGTAACACCTCCGCCTACTCCAGCACCGGTTAAACCTACTCCAGCACCAGCAGTAGCATGTACTAATTATGATATAACTAATGACGGATGTTCAGGATTAGCAGGAGCTAACCAAGTATCTTATACTCCATGTGGAGGAAGCGGAACTTCTTATGCATTTGTACCTTGTGGTGATAGTATAAGCATATGTGGAACTAACTTTAACTTTGGTAGTGACTTAACAGAATCAAATCAAGGAGGATGTTCATAATAAAATATAATTAATGGCACAAGATATAAAAATACTATTCTCAGGATCATTCGGCCAAGACCTTAACTCAGGGTCTACATGGGCTGTTGAACCTGTACCTTTTATAGGAACAGTATATCCTTCCGGGAGTATAACTAGTGCCTCTATAGCTGCAGGTTTAACTTTAGAGTTTAGTAATAACAGTATTAGTACTGGATCAATAACATGTGAAAATGGGCCTTGTTCTGGATCATCTCTTATATTTATGTGGACTCCTCTGCCAGGAGAAACTCCACCGCCAACTCCTGCACCAGTTACTCCTGCACCAGCTGTTGCACCAGTAACCCCTAGCCCAACACCAGCACCTACAAATACACCATCTCCAATAGCCGCACCTACAACACCATCACCGGTAGCACCTCCTCCTACAACACCAGCTCCGGCAACATCACCGGTAACACCTAGTCCTACTAGTCCACCGGTAACACCATCACCGGTAGCTACACCATCACCGGTAACCCCATCGCCTACTCCATCTCCAACACCGGCACCAATAACTCCTGCACCAACTCCTGCACCTAATACACCAGCACCGGTAACACCAGCTCCGGCAACACCGTGTGTAGCTATAAACGTAGATTATAACTCTGGTTACCCTTATGGATGTTGTGGAGCAGACGGAGGAGATAGTAACGGTACATTCTACTTTAATTCAAGTAACTTAAGTGGTGCTACTAGAATGTATACAGGATTAGGCTGTAGCAGCTTAGTATCAGGAACATACTATGTATCAACAGTAGGAGAATCAAACACGTTCTACATATTCGTTAACGGTGTAAGAATAAGTAGCAGTAGCTGTGACCCAGTAGATTGTGAGATAGCATAATTATAAAAAAATGAGAATAGGAGACTTTCAATATATTAACCCAGGAGATCAAGGCATATCCTTTATTTACTATACTACCGGTAGCGTAGATACTATCAAGCAAATAAATATAAGTGTGAGTGACTGCGACAATAGAGACCTGTTTGATATACTACAGAATGTAGATACTATAGGTCTTGAAATAGATGGTGCACCTTATACTACAACTATTTTAAGTAGGGTACAGAGACCTAACTACTTTCATTATGAAGTAGAAGACTTTTCAGTACCTAAGGGAGCTATAGCGACAGTAACATATGGTAGTTGTACAGACACCACTTTATCGCCCGGACCAGATGTTATAGGATTTCAAAATAGTGACTACGAAATATTAATATCAAATGCAACAGACTTAAGAAAAAGTGAACATATTTTTGAGGTAGATAGAAAAAGTGATGCTGTAATACCGGGGAACTATATAAACATAATATCTAGTTCTGCCGTACATGCTGATTTTGCAGACTCTAATTATAGTTCTCAAGGAATACTGAATAGTAGGTACGATGGAGCTGAAACTACGGTTAAAGATTTTGGAGTCGAACCTCTCATAAGCGGTAAAGTCTTTGAAGGTGCAGAATATTTAGTCACTTCTTCAAACAATTTTATATGTTCTCAATCTTTAGCTGATAGAAATATAGAAGAGTACTTCTTCT
>Ga0209535_1003230_pt1 | contig 10445 bp, 16 predicted proteins | sample LinPmetageLP28_FD_184041 | JGI IMG/M metagenome (GOLD analysis project Ga0209535, IMG submission 184041) | Marine viral communities from the Pacific Ocean - LP-28 (SPAdes) (version 2) | ecosystem: Environmental > Aquatic > Marine > Oceanic | place: Pacific Ocean | collected 2009-08-22
GCAAATACGTCAGGTGTTAAACCAATATCCACAAGCTTTTTCACGATCGCACCTTTTTTAGTTGATGGAGGTGCTGCATAATCAGGTTTTGTTTTTAGATTGGTAAAGTATTCTGCAATCCCACCCTTTTCAGTGATTTTACGCTTGTTTACCTTACCTTCACCGACTCGATCGATTATAGCATCAGCAATTGCGTCATTTAAGTCTCCACGCATTGTACTGAAAACTGCATCAATAGGTGCCATATTGACTTCTCTAAATACAAAGCCTCCAACAAGATTAAGCAATTCATGGGCTGGATGATCTGTACTAGCTGCTATTTCTGTGTATTTATCACCTTGATTAAAGAGTTTTTGCAATGTTTCAAGTACTGGTACGATTTGTTCTTTTAGCGCATTAAGTATTTCAATTGTACCTACATGCTGAACTTTATTTTTTGCGTTAACTGTTCTCTTTTTAATTTTACCTTTGTTAACTAGTTTTTCATATTTCGCAATAAGTCCAGTGTTTGGTTTGTTAATTACAACTAGCATTTGGTCTACTAGAACTTCTGCGTTAAAGTCCATTAGTGCACCTACGTTTGATTCTTCACCTTCTGCGTCGGTGAAAGACATCATCTCAAGTTTAGGTTGCACATCCTTTAAGAAGTATTGTCTCATTCCAGCACTTCCTGAGTATCCAAAGTAAGGTGCTAGATCTTGGAAGTCAACTGTTTTTCCTCGAGCATGGCGTGCTGTGAATTCTTCCAATGCTGTCATGTAGTCTTCTGCTTGAATTTCATCGACTTCATCGGTCGACTCATCTGATATATCGATACTACTTTCCGGCGAACTAGTTACCTTTTGAGCTTCTTGCGCAAATTCAAACTGTGTTGTAATAAACGTTTCGATCTCTTCCATAATTTCTTCTTCATTAAGTGACAATATAATGTCAGCGTCACGTATTACATATAATCCTGGATTGCTTCGGTCCTCTAGTGATGATGTTACAACAGCAGCAAAGCCATCAAGGATCTGCTCTTGACTTAGTATATCAACGTTATTATAAAAATGAGTCCTATCCTTAAATTTGTTTTTTGTTCCGGGAAGTTGTAGCGATTTTAAAAAAGCAGCAAATAACTTATCAATAACATTTTTAACAACAGCATCATCACCTTGTGCTGCAAATCTACTAGTTCCTCCGTAACTTACATAAGAACCTGTTACATCCTTCTTTAACTCCATAACAAATTGATTGAAAGTTTTTCCGGCTTGATCAGCATATTTTTGCAAACTATTTCTCAATCTTGGTTTTTTCTTAATTACTTTTGACAATGCTTCGCTTATAATTACAAATATCTTCATTTGTACTTCTTGAATTTTCTCAAGTTTTTTTGCTTGGTTTTTCATTTTATTAATGTATTGAAACATTCGGCCGACGTTTAAAGGTGTTAAGATTTGCTGACTACCCAAACCAAACTCTTGTGTGACAGGCATCAACAAAGCACCAAACTCGCTCGCCATTTTTGGATCCATCATTAATGCAGTTGCTTCGTCATGAATAGCCTTGAATACTTCTTGTAAGCTAGCACTAGCATCCATTGCAGCTTTTTCAGCTGGTGATGCATTATCATAGTTTGTCGTATTAATGTTCCCAGTCGACATGTCAATAGAAGCACCTCGAGCTAAAAATTGATAGAAACTATCAAAAACCGGTTTACCGGAACCTAGCTTTTTCTCACCTGGGCGTGCTGGAAACAGTGGGCGGTCATCTTCTAAATTGTTTTGTATTCCAGTCGCGACTTCGTCGCCGGCAGAGTAGCCTGCTTTAAAATCAGCTGATTGGTTAGTAACATAATTGTCGTGTTCTTCTAATTCATCTTCAGACTTACCTTCGACTTCGAAGTCAGCAGCAAAATTATAGCCTCGCATATATTCGTCTTTGTCTAGTGCTTCTTCATACCCACGCATATCTTCTGGTTCTAGTTCAGCAGGAATATTTTGGAGTTGCTTAGGTTGCTCTGATCTTCGTCTTATTCTTGATGATTCAGAAATAACATTAAAATCTCTTATTGTTGTTTGTTTAGAGATATCAAATGATTCATTAAAAGAGTCTAAGTTACGCTTGTCCTCTCTTTCAAGTGCATTGTCTAAAAGCATGTGGAGTTGACGATAGAAATATTCTATTTGCGTTATCGGCAATTCTTTACAAATCAAAATTGATGCATTGCATAGTTCTGTTATTGTACTAGGTACAAAATCTTCATCCTCAACAGGCATCTTAGGCACTGACAACTGCACTGCCATATGATCAGATACTTTTATTGGTGTTTCTTCTTCGTCTTCGTAGTAACCAAATGGGTCTGAATTTGGTGACTGTACATTAAAAGGGTGGATTACGCGTCCTGCGTGATCACCACCGGGCATTCGATCTTCATTTAATTGATTTTTCAACAAATTAAATAAAACGCGCTTTTTTACTGCTACTTTCATTATAACCTCGCGAGATATATATTAATTATTATGTTTATACTAATTTTGATTAACAGAATATGTAATTCCTATCGTTGTTGCTGTTCCTAAGGCAAAGCCTCCAAAAAAAGCAAGCCTTTGGATCCAATCCTTGCGAGCCTGCATTTTAATCTCATCGTCACGTACCGCTATCATCTGTGTATACATTTCTGTATTAGCTTCACATCGTGCTTCGTAAAGATCATATTTTAAATTAAGCGTATCAGATTTTTTTTGTAAATCAAATTCTCTGTTTAAATCTGCTTGGAGTATTTCTTTTTCGTGCGTCGCAATAATCTGAGCTAACGCGTCGTGTGTTAATAATTTTCCTGTGAAAGGTGCAGGATCACCCTTGTCAACGTTTGCGTAATCGATATCAGCAGCCCATAGCGTGCTAATCAAAGTTAATAAAAACATTATTCCCCCTTTAACTTGTATTTCTCCTTCAAGATTTTATCAAGTTCTTCAGGATTGTTTTCTAATTCTTTTTGACGTGTTTCTTTTTGTTCATTAATCTTCGAACTCTTGCTCTCGAACTCTTTTTGCGCAGCATCCCTTTTTTTACTATGCGTCTCATACAAGAATTCTTGCGCCTTATTGATCTTTTCGCTGCGTTTCTTTTCAAGCTCACTGTCGCCTTCTCTTATTTTTGCTTTACTGTCGCGCTTTTTACCTGCTAATGCACCGACACTAATTACCGCTATAACAACACCTAAAAACCACTGCCAGTATTCTTTTATTTTTTCTATCACTTACTATAGCCCAACTTCTTTTGTCATCATATCAAGCCACATCGCGTACGCTGTGTCGACACCTTCGCTTTCGTATACTTTTTCAAGTTTTTGTCTAACTTCTGGACTGCTTAACAGTTTACCCGCTGCGATCATTGATTCTAATGGTAAACCGATAATCATTGAGAATGCGAGACCTACAACTCCACCCTCTCTGTATGCGCGTTCATACTCTTGATCAGCTTTTTTCGAAAGCTTGCTTATTGCAACGCGGCTCTCAGATTGTTCTTTTAACGTCTTAAATTCACGTAGCAAAACTGTTCTTAGTCTTCTTCTGCTTAATTTTTTCATTTTACGCACCTTTCCATATTTTAGCAAAATCAATTGCTGACTGACCACCAATGTACATCATCGCAATCATTCCCCACGTTTCAGCATCTAATCCTGAATATACTAGAAGCGCAGTTGCTGTTGCAAATACTAGCAGCTTTCTTGATATGATCTTTTCTTGAAGACCGTCAAGGACACCCTTGGTTTTGCTTTCAAGATAAAACTCTTTTTTTAAATCTTGGAGTTTGTCTTTAGGTAAGTTGCCTACTGCTTTTTTAATTTCTTCTATTCCCATTTTATACCTCTACATCTTTTCTAATTTTTGCAGCTCTTTTAATACACTTTTAAACTCTTGGACGGTTGGCAGCTTACTCGATACTGACTCGCCCTCTTCTAAATTATCCATACCTGATAGTGCATTTCCTAGTTCATAGACAAATTTTGATACTTTACCTAATGTGTTACGCATAGAACCGGTCTGATCTTCTGCTATTTCATGCATTGAAACACCTGCTCTCTTGATTGCCTCAGCAGTTTTCATAACTTTCTTACCAGACTTGCTTTTTGCGAACTGTTCCATTTCGGATACTCTGTCGCCTGAAGCTGTTAGTTCTTCTAAGATAACTTTTCTTATTTCTTTTCGATTTAATCTCATTTACGACCCCGTCATTTATTTAGTATACGCTTTATGCATTTTTTCTGCGGCATCTATTGCAGGTTGCCCAATGTCGCGAATAAGTTGTTGGTGATGTTTTAAAAATTCTTGAGCAGCGCCTTGTGCTCCGTCACTTTCATATGCAGTATCAATTGCTGTTTTGTGATTAAGATACGTTATTGCAAAGCCAATAGGGGAAATTGCTAAAACACCTTGATTAACTATAGGCCCTAACTCTTTATAAAGATTTTGCATTGCCTCATTAGCTTCGACAAAGCTTTGATCTTGTTCATTTATGTTTTGTATTTCTTTTAATAAAATACTGCGTAGTCTTTTACGATTTAATTTTTTCATTTTATTCCTCGTCTTCTATCATACTAAATATGCTTTCAACATCTGATTTACTAAAACTCTTTTTTGCTTTTTGCTTTTTTGCTTCAACAACATCATCTAAAAATTTCATTATTTTGTTATCTTCTATTTCTATTCTTTTTGCAAAAGCCTCAACAACTTCTTGCATTGATAAACCTCTAGCTGTACACGCCATTTTTAGTGCTGTATGACTGTCTTTCGTTAAATTGAAGTGAACAGACTTTTTTACTAATACGTCATACTGATGTGACATATCAGCCGCCACCCATTCCAGCTCCAGCTGGGTTTGCGCCGACTGCGTATGGTGCATCTTCAACAGATCCTACATCAAACTCCTGTGCTGTGATTCCAAACTGTTCGTCTAAGATGTCCAGATATCTCACAACAAATTTATCGCCGTAATTTTCATCTAGAAAGTTCTTAGTTCTGTTTATTATCGCGGTTTCAACGTCTAACAGTTGACGGTAATTCATTATTAATCTAGCAACTTTAATTGTGAAGGTATCAATATCTAAGTCAGGAACTGGTTCTGACTCGGCAGCTGGTGCAGTCGCTGCTTCAGATCCAACCGGGTCTGATTCTCCTCCAGCTTCAGCTCCAGCTTCAGGTTCTCCCTCAGCTTCAGGCTCTTCTTCCTGTTCAAATAAATATTCAAGAGAAGTTTTATTTAATGATTCCATTAATTTGTCTTGTTCATCTCTAATTGCACGCTTTTCATACAGGAGAATTAAAGAATCAATTTGGTCGTCGACAGAATCGTCAGCTTTTCTTGCCTTTGATTCAGTGCTGCTAGCTTTAACACTACCTTCCGGTGAGTCGCCTAAGTCTTCACCCTGTTCAAATAGAAAATTATAAAGTTTGTCTTTCATATTAGCTCCTTAAAACCTGTAGTATCTTGTCTGCTTTTTCAATACGCTCTTCAATAACAGGCCAGCGTAATAGTTTCATCATTGCTCTAGTATAAGTGGTTACATCTTTTAAATAATCGCGATAATAAGCATGTTGCCATGCGTCCATTACAACAATAGGGAAAGAACCAAAAGGTATGTTGTTTGTGTGTAAATCAACAACAGCATTCATGTATGTTTGTGTATAGGTATTCAGATATGTTATTGCCCACCCGCATTGCGAGGCTGCAGCGCATGCGATAAAGTCTTTCTGCCAGGCGTCAAAACTTCCAAAGTCGCGTGATAAGCGCATATACGCAAGTGAGTCCATTTTAATTTCTGAATTTGGATCTCCAATGTTTGCAAAATATAACTCATGAAGATACACACCATTCATATTAAATGTTTCATCAAGTTTTAATGATCTAAAACTAGAGTGATTGCAATTGACATTTTGTCTATCTGCAGTGTCTAACTTTGCACTCACTTCATTAAAATTCTTTAAATATCCTTGATATAATTCAATGTGATTTTGAAAATTATCATTACTTAAAAAGTCAGAATTAAAAGTAAACTTTTTTGATTGTGCTGTTAACGACTCGTCAATTTTGAGTGTATCACGTATCACATTTTTTATTTTTCCATTAAACAATTTATCCATTTTTTACACCGATTCATACTTTTTAAAATCACACATTGGTATTTTAATAAAAACTTTTTTTCCACTGCTTGGTTTACTATAGTATCTATAAGCAATAATTAAAGGTTCTTTACCATCCAGCACAATCTTTTGGATAGTATACTCAATTTTTGTAGGCTTGTGCCTAATTAGAAGAGCGTTTGATAACATGTTAATTATTTTTCCCTTCTTCTTCTTAATACCTTTTTTTAAATTTTCATTCAAAACAAAACCTCGCCGTGTAAATTAATTATCAATTTCGTTCCTAATTATCAACTAATTTTATTACAGACACATTACAATCACTTAGAATTTTAACACCAGACATGTCAGGTTCGTAATCATTTATATAAAGCACTTGCTTAATACCTGCATTAACAATACATTTTGCGCAAACTGGGCATGGTGCATGTGTTAAATACATCTTTTTTGGTTTGGGATTGTTGAAATCACACTTTATCAAAGCGTTGACTTCTGCGTGAATAAAACCGCTCTTTCCCGTTTCTAAAGAATCTCGTTGATTTGGTCCACCCTTGTGATCACCGTTATACCCAAGTGCTAAGACCTGTGTATTGTCATTAGATATTATTACAGCGCCTACCTGAAATTTAGGATCCGGTGATCTCTTTGCAATATCTAATACAAATCTTTTCCATATACTGTTCCAATCAGGCCTCACGTTTCCTCTTTTTTCTTTTTATTGTAATCACTAATTGCAGCTTTAATCGCATCTTCTGCTAAAACAGAACAGTGTATTTTTTGGGGTGGTAATTCTAATGCCTTGGCAATATCGACATTTCTAATCTTTTCTACATCAATTAACTTCTTCCCCTTTACCATTGTTGTAACTAGTGAACTAGAAGCTATAGCAGATCCGCAACCAAAAGTTTTAAATTTTGCATCCTCGATCACACCTGAATCTGATATTTGAAGTTGGAGTTGCATTACGTCACCACATGCAGGAGCACCAACTATAGCTGTCCCAACATTTTTTGCATTTCTATCTAGACTACCTACATTTCTTGGATTATCAAAATGATCTTGTACTTTTTCACTATAACGCATAATAAACTCCTAAAAATTTACGCTTTCACCACAACCACAAGGTTGCTTTGCTTGTGGGTTGATGATATCAAAGCCCGCTTCCATTAACGAATCTTTCCAATCAATTGTTGAATTTTTCAACAAATCAATATGAGATTCACTTACAATTAAATTAAAATTCTCAAAACTAAAAACTATATCATTGTCATTTGTGATGTCATCAAATTCTAAAATATATTTATAACCGGAACAACCACTATCAGATAATCCAAATCGTAATGCAGCACTTTCAGTGCCGTAAGTCTTTCTCAAAACTATTATGTTTTGTTTTGCTTTTTTAGTAATTTCCATATTAGCCTCGTACGTCAAACATAACTATGATATATCGTCAAATAGTTCTTCTATTTTAAAATCGCCAGGTAAAACAAAGCCGGCAGCTTTTTTGTGACCACCACCGCCGTATTTTTTAGAAACTTCAGAAACGTCAATCTTATCGTGGAATGCGCGCAAACTAACTTTTATTATTTTGTCAATGTGATCGTAATACCATATTAAAGCAAAATCACAGTCAGGTGCCAATCTTGCACCAATCTCTGACATCCAGTGCGAAGAATTTACAACTAGTACATTTTTATCGCCTATTCTTCTTGAAGCTGCCTTGTCACAAACTTTTTTAACTACTGTTTTCGAATATGCTAAAATATAGCTACCTCGCTTCACAGCATCATCAAAGACAGAGTCATCTTCAAATTTTTCAAACTCTTCGAAATCATGAGGCACCATATCAAAAGCTGCACTAAACTCTTTTGAATAAGGTAATTCCCATCGCCACAAGTCTCTATCAGTGATGTATTGAATGAACTTTGGTGCTTCTTTTCCTGGATGGAAAAACTCCCATGCAAGCGTTGCACCAGACTTATTCATGTCGAAAATTGTATTAGATATATCATGAAGCTCAACAACAGCAGATTTGTGATGGTCAATCACAAGTAGTTCGTTGGCTTCTACTATCATTTGTTTTGTCGTAGCATTGTCAAAAGAAAAATCAAGTATGACAACATTTTTATCTTTGACATCTGGCGGCAACTGGCCATGTTTGCAAGCGTAATATTCCGCACGATTTCCTAGCAATTTCCAAGCTGCGTAAGCAGAACCAAAACCGTCTGTGCAGTCGGCATGATATATTACACAGTTAACACTTGAAGGTTCTAACATAGATATCTCCTCGTTTATTCACGCATATAATTATGATGTTCTTGACATCTAGGTTCATAAAGTTCTGCGCCACCAACTTGAATTTGTTCTACTGATGGATCAGATTTAAAAGCCTCTACATGTTTAACAGAAACTTTCTTATAAGTATACCTTGCATCTTTTTGACACACACTACAAACAGATTTGCATTTTATGATTCTAGTGCAAAACGGCATTAGTTCTTTTACTTCTGGAAAAGGTTCACCGGTAAAAGATAAGTCAATTGATGATACCACTACGTCGTACCCTTTCTTGTATAATTTTACGCATGCGTCCGCTCCACCTTCAATTAAAAATAATTCATCAAGTAATACACAATCAACATCATCTTGCTCTGAAACATTTTGTATGATCTGTTCACCTGTCTGCACTAAATGAGCAGGTATTTTATTAAAATTGTGGGTGACTATTTCACCTACTTTTGAGTATCTGTCGTCCATACTTGACTTAAAAGCAATCACTTTTTGTTTTTGATAAAAACGTTTATCTGCCTGCATTAAAAGTTTTGTTGTTTTTGAACTAAACATCGGGCCGGTATACAATATTAAATCAGCCATCTTTTATCCCCCACCACTTGATTGTCTCTTCCAATCCTTCCCAAAATCTTTTTTGAACTGTATAACCAATATCTTTATATATTTTTGCGATATCTGCTTGAGTGTGTTTGACATCACCAGGTCGTTCAGGTGCGTTTTTTACTTTGACTCTCTCACCGAATCTATCTTTGAAGTGCTGCAGTATCTCATTATTTGAAACCCTATCTCCACAGGCAACATTATAACAGCCACCTTTAAAATCAAAAGCATAGTTTGCTGCTCTAATATTAGCGTGTACAACGTTATCAATATAACACATATCTCTAGACTGTTCTCCATCTCCATCAGATCTACATTCTAAACCATTTTTAATAGCGTGACACCAAGCAGAAACTGCCGTTGAATATGGGCTGTCACCGTATTGACCTGGACCGTAAACATTAAAATACCTCAAACACACAATGTCTAGGCTATATAAGTCCCAACACATTTTTGAAAAATCTTCAATGGCAGACTTTTGCCATGCATAAGGTGATTTTGGATTTTTCGATTCAGTTTCTTTAATAGGTAATTTTTCTAATGGTGCGCCGCCATAGACAGAAGAGGATGAAGCCCATACAATTCTACGTACGGCACCTCGTGCTGCCTCAAACAATCTAACTGTCTTTGATATATTAACGTCGGTTGTGTGCCATGGTTCTTCTACAGAATAGCTTACACGTGGTACAGCAGCTTGGTGAAATATCACATCATAAACACCTTGATAGATTGCACCTAAAATGTTATCATCAGAGAAGTCGTCTTGGATTACTAATACTTCGTCTTGCTGTCTTTCTAAATCTTGCATTTTATATGCTGTGTAAAATGAACCATTCATTAAAACTCGAAAGTTTATTCCTTCAAGTAATTCTAGATGACCATTAGACATGTCGTCAACAATGTCAACCTGCCAGCCTTGTTTTATTAATTCTTTTGTCAAATTGCTGCCAATAAAACCGCAGCCACCTGTTACTAGTGCTTTCTTCATATATTCTCCTGAATCTAGATATTATAACCAGTCAGTTAAGATTTTATAAATATTATGTTTGTTATCTATTTCAATTTAGATTGTAGAGTGTAAGTTAATTCGCTGGTGCTTTCTGGCGAAATTAATTTTTTATTTATAAAATATGCTAGCGAATCAAATGCTTCCCGTGCTTTTGCTTTATCAACGAGATCAAAAGCTTGTTTGAGCACAAGTAACATTGCATATTCTCCGGCTTGTGTTACACCAGATATACCATATGAATACTCAGCAAACCCTACTATCATTTTATTAAGTTCCTTACTGGCTTTGCTCATGTGACGTAATACCACAAAGAGAAGTTTGTTATTTTTGATAGCATCAATAACTGCCTTTTCTGTCTTTACACCGCTATTAATTTGTTTAGCTGCAGCTTTTCCTGCTTTTTCAGCCTCGCTATCAAGC
>Ga0209535_1003231_pt1 | contig 10444 bp, 10 predicted proteins | sample LinPmetageLP28_FD_184041 | JGI IMG/M metagenome (GOLD analysis project Ga0209535, IMG submission 184041) | Marine viral communities from the Pacific Ocean - LP-28 (SPAdes) (version 2) | ecosystem: Environmental > Aquatic > Marine > Oceanic | place: Pacific Ocean | collected 2009-08-22
ATTGCTGGTTCGGGTGTGACACAGGTTTTCGCGGAGTCACCAGAGGACAACACGGGTGTAAAACAATCAATCTTGAAATTAGTGACTAATGACACAGTGGTGGCCGTGGTATCCAACCTAGCATTCACACCTAGTCCAACAGAAACACTAGGTGCCGCATTGGCATCGGCGGGTTTCTCATCGATCGCACAAGGTATCCAACTTTCGTCAGCAGTATCAAGTGCAAAATTTAGGGGAACAGCCACAGACTCAGATGCACTGGGCGGAGTGGCGGCGGCCAGTTACTTGAGATCAAACGTCGACGACACAACGTCAGGCACGTTGGGAATTCGAAATGACACAGGATTGACTATAGGGGCAGGATTAGATGTGACGATGAGCCTTTCGTCGGACGATTTCACGATAGCACAGACCACACAGGACAAAGATATCATATTCACGGTCAACGACGGCGGAACAACAACAGAAGCGTTGAGGATCAAGGGATCAACGGGCAGGATCGAACACCTGAGAGTAGGTGACCTAACAGTTGACGGGACCAACACCATAATAAACACTTCAACATTGTCAGTCGAAGACAACATAATAGAATTAAACAGGAACATATCCTCGAATGCAGGAATGCCCAGCTACACAGGGCTGAAAGTGAACAGGGGTGAAACTTCAAGTGCCACGGAACAGAATCTTTACTGGGTGTGGGACGAGACATTCGCAGATGATGGATCGACCACTTATGGAAACGCAGGTGGTGCCTGGACAGCATTCAAATCATCACAGAGCGACACGGAACTAGAAGCACCAACACTAGTGGACATCAGGGCCAACATAGTACATGCGACGTCAACTACGGCAATGTACGCTGACTTGGCTGAGAGATACGAGACCGACATACCCGTTGAAGTGGGAGATGTGGTCATGTTAGGTGGACACGCAGAGATAACGAAATGTCAAACGGAGCTGTCAGACGCTGTCTTTGGCGTGGTTTCTGAATCACCAGCGTTCTTGATGAATGCGAATGCGGGCAACAACGACACACACCCCATGATAGCACTAAAGGGACGGGTCCTAGTCAAACTAACAGGCACAGGACAAGCGGGTGACCGTGTGGTATCGGCTGGAAATGGTGAGGCACGGGTGGCTAACCTAGACGAATGTACCGCTTTTAACACCCTAGGAAGGCTGTTGAAGGCTAAATATAATGAACAAACAACTTTGACGGAATGCGTCATAGGTGTAAAATAGAAATTTAAGGGGAAAAAATAACATGGCATACACAGCAGGTGACACAATTCTAGATGACGAGTACAACGCATTCGTTAACAACAGTTCAAGTCCATTCGGATACAACCATTTCGCAGGAACAGGTGCGTCAAACTATGGTCTGAACCAAACTTCAATTGCAACAGTTTCAGCTGGCGGCACGATCAACGCATCAAACTGGAACAGCCTATTCACCGGCCTAAACAACATTTCCAACCACACAAACGTATCAATAACATCATCATCAGTTTCAGCAGGTGACACAGTTGCCATAAGGGCGGCATTGGTCTCAGACCTAGCCAACTTGGCGGCGGCGGTAGCGGCAGGTTCAACAAGTGCAACAGCATTATCAACAAACGCAATCGGATCATCAACAAATTCAGGTACATGGAACTCAAGTTCAACCATTGAGAGATCTGTGACATTCGCAAACAGTGCCACTATGAGAGCATTCTTCAACGCAGGCGGTAGCATCAGGGTAGACCCAGCGATATCAGGATCAGTTGACGGTAGCAAGGACACTGTGTTCTCAGAACTTACGGCGGCAGTAGGTAACCTAGACATAGGTGCACACACATCAACAAGATCAGGATCAGGTGAGACACAGACAACAAACGGTCTTGCAAATGGTTTCTTTGACCTAGGAACAGGATACACGACAATATTGAAATTGACCGCCAACAACTCAGGTTACACATCCAACACAGTTGAGATATATGCCAAGTTGAACGCGGCTCCGGCCACGGCAACTGTGATGACCATCAAGATGGTTTCATCGGACCCAGCGGGTGACACAACTTACACGTCAGGTAACCTATCAGGCGTTTCGACAAATCCAAACGAAGCACCAAAGATGACACTTGCTATAATTGAGGAATTCCCAACTAACGCACAGGGATTGGCATCAAACATACAGTCAAGTTCAAACGCACAGGTTAGTAACTCACAATCATAATAATTTTTCCACCCAACTGTTCGTGCGATTAAATATTGCGTATGCAGGTACATATATTCACCAACGCCGACACAGTCGTGGAATGTCAGGATCTTGATCGCAAGGTCATTGACCAGCACAAGATTTTCCACCTCCCGGATGCATGGCACAAGATAACAATACCTTTACCGAGGACAGACATAAAGGACATAAAGATAGGTGACGAATCGATCAGGCACTGCTTGAATTCGGGTAACAACACGGCCAGCGGTTACGAGATATGGTTGCACGGAGATCCGGCACAGTATTTCTCAAGGATATCCGAGTGCATAGCACAGGAGGACCTGCTGAGATTCATTAACTTGAAAGACAAATACTTGATCACAGAGAGCTGGAACGAGCAAGTGGAGGGAGACTTCATACCACACAGCGTCAAGCAATTCTTTGCCACGGGGGAAGGCCCCCACTGGTACCACAAAGAAGATTTTTACAATTTACCATACGTAGAGTACGAAGGCCCGGAAATAGGCACAAGCATTGACTTAGATGAGGATCTGACATTTGTTGACAAAAAGTTCTATGGTCAAGGACAGTGTAAGTCACTGAAACCCCAACCAGTACTGCCAATGATCGGAGTGGATCAGATAAAAAATCAAAAGCTGAGGAACGCCATGGGAAGTTTTGGATTCACGGATATGTTGCAGATGCAGTACGTGGAGTTGCAACCAAATTCAGTGCTACCCATACACAAGGACGACTTCACCTATGAAAATGGTAAAGAAATCATAGACGGTCCAACACAGTTGTACTGTGTGCTGTCTGGAGATTCTAAGGATATAAAATTCAAATTCAAAAACGTAGGACTACTGGATGTCAGCAAACCCATATTCATAAACAATCGTAGATTTGTACACAGTTTGGTTTATACCGGCACAATCCCACGTGGTGTGCTACTTGCATACGGTATCAGACAAACAAGATAATTTTTAGGTGTTGATCTTACCAATAATTACTTGTATAATTGTGGTATGGATATTGGCTCTTTAAAAAAACTATCAGATCTTTCTTACGACATAGCGGTTGCCAAACGCAACGCTCTCGAGAAAGCAAACTCACGACTGGTCGTTGTCTACAACGAACATATCTTTCGTGCTGATCCCGAAACAATAAATCTAGTCAAGACACTGAGTGAGGTGCACACTTCGCCGTTGTATGTGCTGGATTCGAATAAAAATCCTGTAGAAATCCCTGACCCATTGGAATTCCTGCAAGTTTTGATTCAACGAAACCAGGAGGCCATTAGCTCATATCATCAGATGTCAAAAACATTTGAGAAGAGAAATGACTAGAGGCTTATTATTATTCTGTTTTGATACACCGGAGACCAAGTATCACAAGGTGCTGGAATATTGCGTCTTGCTGGCCAAGAAAAATTTAAAGTTGCCAATCACAGTTGTAACGAATCTCAACACTTTCAAAAAAATAAAACCCCTAGGGTTCATAAACTACAAATTCATTGATCCAGAGACGGGCAACACCAAATTAGGTAAAGAATGGAACAACGTAGACAGGCACATGGCCTACGAGTTATCACCATACGATACAACATTGGTCATAGACATTGATTATTTCTGTTTCACTGACAACCTCGCACAACTATTCAACACCAACTACGACTTCCTGGTACCAGACACAGCATATGACCTTACTGGCAGGAATGCTTTTGACCAGAGAAGGTGGAGCATGATTCCCATGGTATGGGCCACAGTGTTGCTGTTCAAGAAAAACGATAGAGTAAAAAAAATATTCGACACTGTCAAATACATTAAACAGTATTATTCGTATTTCAATGAGATGTACAGGATATATGCCAGTAATCTACGTAATGATTATCTGTTCGCAATGGCACTGCAACAGATCAACGGATTTACAGGATACGATAAGTTGCCATTCGCACTGCCTACATTGCCGCCAGACTGCGAGGTAGTCAAAATAACAGACAACGGACTAGCATGGAAATATGGAGATCAGATATCCTACGTAGAAGATCAGGATGTTCATGTATTAAACAAGGAGATGTCTAATGTCTAAGGGATTCCTATGGTTCGCACAGAACAACAACAAAACTGATTACGTGGAGTTATCGATTACCTTGGCCAAGAGCATAAAACGTTGGAATAAAAACAACCAGGTGTGTGTAGTCACAGATGAGAAAAGCAAGTTTGAGAGTGAACACGTGGATGTAGTGAAAGTAATCAGCCAAGACGACAGTGCGGAGCATGAGATCAAATGGGCCAACGAGTACAAGGCGTTCGATATGACCCCATTCACACACACCATCAAACTAGAGGCTGACATGTTGTGGACAGTCAATACAGACTGGTGGTGGTATCACTTGTGGCAACACGACCTAGTGTTCAGTGTAGATTGTAGAGATTACAGAGACAATGTCATAAAAGAAACACCTTACAGGAAACTTTTCACGAGGAACCATTTGCCCAACATCTACAACGGTCTGATGTATTTCAGGCGAAGTAACAGGGCACAGCAATTTTACAACACGGCACGAGACATAGTGAAGAATTGGGCCGACGTGAAGACGAAGATGTTGATTAACTGCCATGACAAATACCCCAGCACTGATGTGGTGTTCGCACTAGCACACAGGATCATGGATCCCACATCAGAAGGATTGATAGATTATGATTGGTTCAAGTTCATACATCACAAACCAGGAGTCAACGGAACCACGAGGACCAAGGACCAGAACGAATACCTGTATCCAAACAAGACGGGAGATGCTGTGTATATAGGAGAGACACGTGTCAGCAGGGTGTGGCACTACCACGACAAGGAGTTACATGCCAGGATTATTTGAGGCACTGAAAAACATGCCCAAGAAAGAACCAAAGAAGTTCTTCATAACGGTACAAGGTGTAAAACACGAGGTCACACTGGAAAGGAAATTGTGGTCACAACAACACGGTGAAGAAAACCTGATAATGAAGGATGGGAAGATAGTAGTAAAGCCTAAACCAATACCAAAAACAAAATACAGCATATTGAAGAAAGCATCAAAAGGATATACGTTCCAGGACAGTGACATACACTGGCCAAACGCAGTAGTAGAAGGAGGTGAGACATGGCAGACAGAGTACGAGTAGGCGACCTGGACTTTGTGTACATCTCTTTCAAGGAACCCAACAAGGAAGAGAACTGGGCTGACCTCAAGAACAAGGTGCCGTGGGCAAAACGTGTTGACGGTGTCGTGGGTTTTGATTCTGCACACAAGGCCGCGGCCGAGAAGGCCGAGACTGATTTCTTTATCAGTGTGGACGGAGACAACATCATTGATGAGAAGTTCCTACTACAAACACTAGATTGGGACAAAACAAATAAAAAAGCAGTACATAGATGGAGGGCAAAGAACAACATCAATGGATTGGTTTACGGTAACGGTGGATTGGTCGGATGGGACAAACAGACCTGCTTGAACATGCAGACACACGAGAACGCAGTCAGTGAAGAAAACAAGATAGACTTCTGCTGGGGTGTGCCACACGAGAACCTACACAACTGCTATTCTACCACAGTCATAAATGCAACACCGCAACAGGCCTTCGTGGCAGGGTACAGGGAAGGTGTCAAGATGAGTACGGACAAAGGAACACCAATATCCCCGGATGAATTCAGCAGGATATGGCCCACAAACCTACGCATACTTTCCACGTGGTGCACTATAGGTGCTGATGTGGAGAATGGCAAGTTCGCCATGCTGGGTGCGAGGATGGGCAGTTTCTACACAGTAGTGGACCACAAGAATTACGACTTCGACGTCAGCGACCTGGAAGGCATGGCCGACTACTTCCATTCGACCGTGAAGCCACAAAACATAGACAGTGAATTGGAAATGTTTGGCAACAGTCTGAGACAGCAGTTGGACATGCCCATAGCAGAATACGATGAGGGCGAGAGCAAATTCTACAGGTTCGTGATGCCAGCACACGTCAACAAAGGAGTACAAGATCTTGAGCACTAGCAATTACAAAACAGATGCACTGAAAGCCAAGGACAAGTTGACGGAAGTGTCACCATCGATGTGTCTGGCAAAATGGAATCAGACATCGTTGCATCTGCCCACAGGATTGACCAACTCATGCTATCACCCACCATTACACAAGATGGACGCAGAAGCAGTCAAACTGAATCCTGCCGCACTGCACAACACATCGGAGAAACTAAATCAACGACAACAGATGCTCGAAGGCAAACAACCTGAGGGTTGTTCATACTGTTGGAACATGGAGAAGACTGGAGAGATGTCAGACCGGCACTACAGATCCGGTGAACCATGGGCCATGCAGGACTTCGAGGATATCAGAAAGAATCCAATAGACGAACATTGGACACCGAGGTATGTGGAAGTGAACTTCAACAACGCCTGTAACTTACAGTGCAGTTATTGTTCTCCACAGTTCTCGACAACGTGGGGCAAGGAGATTGACAGGTATGGCCAATATCCCACATTTCCTCCCCACAACGCACCAGAACATTTCCAAGGCAGGCGTAGACCCATACCCAACAGGGAGGAAAATCCATACGTGGACGCTTTCTGGAAGTGGTGGCCAACACTGTACAAGAATTTGAAGCATTTCCGTATGACGGGAGGTGAGCCCATGATGGACAAGAACACATACAAGGTGTTCCAGTATATAATAGATCATCCTAAACAGGACCTGCACTTGAACGTAACAAGTAACATGTGTCCTGCGGACAAGAAGCTGAAAGAGAAGTACTTCAATATGGCGTCAGAGATATGTATGCAGGAGAAAGTGGAACACATGATGCAGTTCGTGAGTGTGGATGCATTTGGCAAACGAGCCGAATACATACGTAATGGATTGGACTTCAACTACATGATGGACAACGTGGAGGAATTCCTGGATCGCATTCCTGTGCGTAACTCGATAACGTTCATATGTACGTACAACAACCTAAGCATAACAAGTATGGACAAGCTATTAGAGAAGATACTGGAACTGCGTAAAAAGTACAGCAAGACCTATCAGCGGGTATGGTTCGACGTGCCACTGCTGAGACAACCTGCCTGGCAACAGATAACACTGCTACCAGAAGCATATCAGAGTATACACGAGGACAACATAAAGTACATGCAGGACAACTCCGGAGAGGAAAACGGGCTACACATATTCAAGGACTTCGAGATTCAAAAAATGCAACGCAATCTAGCACACTGGAGAGAAAACGCGGACGCAAGTACGCAAAACAAAAAAAACTTCTACGCATTTTTTAACGAACACGATAGAAGACGTCTTACAAGATTCTTGAACACTTTCCCGGAGATGGAAGAATTTTATGAGGAGTGCAGGAACGCATGAGTATAATTTGTCATGGATGCAGTTTTACGAGATATAAATGGGATTGCTGGCCAAAATTTGTATCCTGGTTTAAAAACACAGATGTGAAGAACTTCGGATACAGTGCAAGTAGTAACGAAACTATTGCAAGGGGAGTGGTGAACAGTGTGTTGAAACATAAAAACATAGAACATATGTACGTCATGTGGTCCGGATCTGACAGATACGAAGTTGTGTGTGACAAAGAGGAAAAAGTAGATTACGATCTGGCAACATATTCGAGATTTGATCCAGACTTCAATTGGTGTGTATGGTTTGGTGGACACCCAGATACTAAAAAACATAAGGAATATCAAAAACACTTCTTGAACGAAAGACATAATTGGTACAGGACACTGGAAAGGATATTATACACACAGATGTTTTTAGAAAAACGTAATGTTGAATACACGATGATGATATACAAAGCAGATGTATTACAGCACAAGAATTTATCAAATTCAGAAAATGCCTTGTATAAACAGATTGACTGGACAAAATTTAAGTTCTACAAAGACAAACTAGGAATGTGGGAATTTGCACACGAACAGTATCCAGAAGAATTTGCAGAAGCAAGTGACCAACATCCTTTGCCACTAACACACTACCACTGGGTAAAAGATATAATGTTCGAAAGTGAAATTGAACCACCCGAAGAGGAATACAGGAAATTGACACAATGGAAGATATCGAATTTAAGAAAAAAATACTAGACACGAAGTCTGCAAGTTTCTGTGGAGCCAAATGGTACAATGCGACCATATGGTTGGGCAGTGGAATGACCACAAGTTGTCATCACCCACTTCCGCATAAGATAGACCTAGAAGCGATCAAGACAAATCCAAGTGCGATACACAACACAGTGCAGAAGAAAGAAGAACGTAGACAGATGCAGTGCGGTGACAGACCCAAAGGCTGTGAGTACTGTTGGAAGATAGAGGATATTGACAGAGACAACATCAGTGATAGGGTTTACAAATCAAAGATATTTACAAATGAAGCATTAGACTATGCACACAAAACTGATCCTAACACAGACGTAAATCTTAAAACATTAGAGATAGCATTTGACAGGACCTGTAACTTTGCCTGTACATATTGTAATCCTGCATTTAGTTCTACATGGGCGAACAATATCAAGAGGCAAGGACCATACACAGGCATGGTCACAGACGGACGTAATCACTTCACCCATGCACACGATTCAGCGGAACCGTACAAGAAAGACGAGAGCAATCCCTACGTTGAAGCATTCTACAAATGGTGGGAGACAGACCTACACAAGAGCCTAGACGAATTGAGGATCACAGGCGGAGAACCTATGATGAGTCCTAACCTGTGGAGACTGTTAGACTGGATAGAAACACAGGGAGACAAGATGAACCCTGATATGCGTATTGCGATAAACTCAAACCTGGGTGCAAAGCAGAGTATCATAGACAGATTCAAGAAGAAACTAAAAGGATTCAAGAACTTCCACCTGTACACCAGCATGGAAGCAACATTTGGACAGGCAGAATACATCAGAGACGGATTAGATTATGGCGAATGGTTCTCAAATTTCTTACACATGATGGTTGATAAGGTACCTTCTGAAATACACAACATGTGTACGATCAACGCACTGTGTCTAGAATCACTGCCCGAATTATTGGAAAAAATACTCTTCTTTAAGAGTGCGAGTAAGGTGTATGGACCAAAGGTCAACTACACACTGAACATATTGAGGTTTCCGAGCTTCCAATCACCGCTTGTGTTGCCGGATGACCTGAGGAATAAATTTAAGGGGGACTTGGTAAAGTTTTTAAATAGCAATGCGAAGCATTTGGAACATATGGAAGTAGATCAAACACAAAGATTGATAGATTACCTAGATGTTGTTAAAACACCACATGCAGGTGCGGCCGAACAGAGTAAACTACAAAAAGATTTCAAGACATTTTACAGTCAATACGACAAACGGAGCGGGAAAGATTTTGCAAAGACTTTTCCAATAATAGGAGAATGGTACAATGGCATATGAGTACGGGGCTAAAGAGCCCGAGAAACTAAAGATCAAAGATATGACTCCTAAGGAAAAGGAGTTGTTAATTGAAAGCGATACATTCTGTATGTTACCGTGGATGCACCTTCATGCATTTCCAGATGGACGGGCATATCCTTGTTGTTTTGCTTTTGACAAATTGCATGTTGGTGATGTGAATAAGCAGTCAATGGAAGAAGTGTTTAATGGCGACAAGATGAAAAAACTCAGGTTGAATATGTTAAGCAATCAAAAGTCAAGAGAATGTGTAAAATGTTATGATCAAGAAGATTCAGGATTTTTCTCACTGCGTTTAAGTTCCAACAAACATTTCGGACACAACATAAACATGACAGAAAATACCAAACCAGACGGTACAGCAGACTTCATGATAAAGTATTGGGACATACGTTTCTCAAACTTATGTAACATGGCTTGTAGAAGTTGTGGAACTTGGTTCAGTTCAAACTGGTATGAGGATCACAAAAAACTTACAGGCAAGGCACCAGACCATGCAAAAATTATGAAAGCAGGTAGGAACAGCAACGACATATGGGAGCAGTTGTTAAAACAGTTTGACCATGTGGAACAGTTCTACTTCGCAGGTGGTGAACCAATTATCATGGAAGAACATCTACGGATTCTGAAAGAACTAGACAAACGTAAAATGTATCATGTTAGATTGATTTACAACACAAACTTTAGTAAATCTCATTTCAAGGGCACGGACATATTTGAATTATGGAACAAGTTTGACTCCGTATCAATAGGTGCAAGTTTAGATGCAGAAGGTTCAAGAGCAGAACTTAT